>Ga0209671_1000917_pt1 | contig 22463 bp, 17 predicted proteins | sample WorMetHERISLAND2_2_FD_187401 | JGI IMG/M metagenome (GOLD analysis project Ga0209671, IMG submission 187401) | Marine gutless worms symbiont microbial communities from Max Planck institute for Marine Microbiology, Germany - Olavius geniculatus... | ecosystem: Host-associated > Annelida >... | reverse complement strand
GATCAAATTTGGCCTTTTTACAAAAAAACTAAAAAAACCAAAATACCTGCCAAAAACCACCAGGCAGGGCTTTTTAAAAAACACTAGGGTTTTTGCAACTTGGCACTAGTCAGGTACATTTATAAGGTCGAATGACATTGTGTTAGGTGATGGTTCTTGATCAGCCAAAACATGCAGTTGGAGGCATTTTATACAAACGAGAAGTTGGGTGGACTTGCCAGGATGTTTCCACTTTATGCCAAATTACTTTGGTCTTTGTTGTTATCTCCGCCAAGGAGGTTATGTTTTTGCCCGTTTTTGTTTGTCTGTTTGTCTGTGTGTTTGTCTGTGCGTCACAAAGATAACTCGAAAAATTATGGATGGATCTTTCTGAAATTTTGAGGGTATGTCGGGCATGGCATAAGCTACAGGTGGTTCAATTTTGGGCTTGATCCAGCAGGAATCCTGGATTCTGGATCACTTTGAAATTTTCATTACAACTGCGTTAAAGGGGACATAAGGGAACCGCTGGCAAAGCGAAGATGGTGACGCCACCTGGCGAATAGCTTTGCTTTGGCGGAGATACATGCGCTCTCCGAGTGCTTTCTCTTGTTAGTGATGATGACAATGGTGATATGTTTGTTTTTGGTCTGCTGTTGTTACTGTCTTGCTGTCAAATGCAGCACTGCCCTGTGTTGCGCTTTAGCGTATTTGCGTCCATCGCGTGAGCTTCTGGAGTACTATCGTAAGAAGATTGCAGAGTTTGATGACGAACATGAATCCATGCTGCAGAGGCTTGACCAGTACAGGATGACTTACGAGGAACAGGTCTCAACTAGCATTGCATATTAACCGCAGTCATTGCACTTTTTGGATTAATTTGTGTTGGCACTTATTTTGGAGGTGGTACACCATACCGGCATTCTTGTTGTCACAATGGTGCTATACTGTGCTTCTACAAAGTTCAAACTTTTAACAAAATTATCAAATCACTGCATGTCAGATGTGATTTTGGCAAGGTCAAAATTGACTGAACTGGTTTTTGGCCTAAGCTTCATCCTGGACTTTGCTGGCAGAATTTATGATGTACCCCAGATGATCAAGTCAGCTGGGGAAGGGAAATTCTTTTCCAGTTTTAATTACGCCTTTGGCACTTTAAGTGGTGCCATCACTTTATTTTATACAGATTAACTGCTGATGTCAATGGGAACTTACTAGCAGTTAGATCAAAATTGAACATGGAATGAGTGTTGAACGTGACTGTGTGAATGTGAATGTCTATCTGTGCATGTTCAGTATGCTGGTGAATGTTTGTTTGTCGATAATAATAATAATAATAAGTGAACATTTATATAGCGCACTATCTTGAAGAAATCTCTAGTACGCTTGGCGGTCAATCGAGTGTGAATACTGCATCTTCATAGTGTCTACTAGAGGCGAACTGCGACAAGTCTTGATATGACTGTGCTGGTGCAAATTGTCCAAGTCGTCAGATGGTAGACCCTTTGACTGTTAACGCTGTTAATGATATCTGTGAATGTTTGAATATCTAGCACAAGACGTCATGGGAACTGGCACAGCGTGAAAATGAGATCTCTGAGCTACAGAAGGCACTGAGTGATATGCAGGTCTACCTTTTCCAAGAACGTGAACACGTGCTCCGACTATTTGCTGAGAATGACCGACTCAAGGTTTGCTTTTAACGTTAATTTTTTACTGATTATTTTGCTGTCTATAAAAGGTATTACTACATGGTTCCTACGGTCAGGCGAAGTCAGGGAAAGTCACGTAATTTCAAGCAAGTCAGGGAAAGTCAGAGAAAGTTAGGAAAAAATCAGAAAATCAGAGAAAGTCGGGGAATTTTACATTCCAAAGTCAGGGAAGATAAGAGGGTCAGGGAACGTCAGGGAAAATTAAAGTACCAGTGTGCAAAAGTTAATAAAGATGCAGAAAAAATTTGAACTGCTTTACGCACACTGTGTACAACAGTTCAAAATTTTTTTCTGCTTGTTTTGCTTGCACTTTTAAATTTGTTCTGGTAAATTTTGAATATTTTTACGCAGACTGCATACAACAGTTCACAAATTTTTTCTGCTGTCTTCGTTCGCAGATTGTCTCTACACTTTTGAATTTGTTTCACCGCCTTTGTTTCTAGTGCGATTGAAAGCCAACATTGGTATTTCGCGCGAAAAAATTAGTAAGGGGAAAGTGATTCATTTTGTCCTGGAAAGTCAGGGAAAAGTCAGGAAAAATGAATTCTGCAGAGTAGTAGGAACCATGTACTAAGTCTATGTAGTGTGTACTGTTGTGACAAGTTACTGATTTGGCACATTCGTTTTTTTTCTAGATCTGCAAAAATTAATGACTAGTTATGCAATCAGTTATTAAGTTTTTAACAACTAGCAAAAATTGTGAGCATTGGATTTTTAACTATAGTTATAAATGTCACTAAGAACATATTACAACAGCATGCTGTGGAGATTGCTTATATGTCACTGGCTTTAGATTTGTGAACTGGACTGAAGATCAGAACTGCTATCCTCAGCAGATTAATTGACAACAAAGTGATTGTAATTCACTCTACACTGTGTGCTGCACTGTACAGTTGTACTGTGTACTATGTACTGTTTTGTACTGTATTGTACTGTTCAATCAATTGTAATGATAATAATAATAATACCAATGCCAATGTTTACGGTGCTGTCATCATGGCACAGCCATTACGAGAGTTTACCCGGTTCATTTGGCTGAATGTAGCACGAGCGCCAGGTGGCTGCCGACCTTTGGACCAAGCCGATCAGCTTGAGCCAATAGATCCACCGGTAGGCAGCTACAGAAACTACATTCACCATCGCCGTTTATTATTACTCAGCTAGACAGCTGATACTCATTTTACCGTCCCACAGAGAGTAGAAGGCTGAGTCGACCTAGCTGGCAGGCTTCTCACCGAGATGGTTTACCTGCCCGCAGGCAGTCACCCATCACAGTACTAACTGGGCCTGGCATAGAGTAACGTTGTTTCATCCGAAATGCGTTACCAACTACGCCACGCCACCAACTTTCCGTACTGATAGATTTGTGAGTTGTACAGTCAGCTGACTTGTCTGACTGAGAGTGAAGTGTTTGTACTATGCTCTGTGTACTGTACTGTACAGCTGTACTGTGTTTTATGTATGAGATTGTACTATGTTGTACTGTCTATTGTGTTGATGGTTTTGCGAGTTGGACAGTCACCTGGTTGGTCTCACTGAGAGCTAATTGTCTTACTGTACACTGCTTTATGTACTGTGTAATTGTCCTGTACAACTCTGATATGTACTGTGCTGTGCTATGCTTTACCGTGTTGTACTCTGGTTTACTACTGGTAGATTCGTGAGTTGGACTGTCACAAGAAGATCGAGACTCTGTTATCACTGAGTGGTCTCACTGACAGCGAAGTGTCGTATTTTATCAAAGAGCCACCGGCAAAGGCGATTATACGTCAGAAACTACCAGCAAAACTACAGCAGAAACAATCTGCTACGGCTGCTGCCACATCTACAGTTGATAAGCCATCACGTAAGCATTAACTGTATTGTTCTTGTTATTATTATTATTATTTTTTTATTATTATTATTTATCGTTATTAGTTATGTTTCTTTCATGGCTGTCATTTGATGAATAAAGGTGTATATATTATAGTGTTACTGTACTCTGTAACAGTAATGGAGGCCTAATGTTTGAGTCTAGCAGTGAACGGAGTCGGACTTCATTCCTTATTTTCATGCAGGGTTTACTCTCGTACAAAAAAGTGTTTATATACAGCACTTTCAAACTGAAGTCTGTTAAAAGTCTTTAGGAGTGATACCTGTGCTTGAAAGTGCTCAAAAGTCCTTGAAAAGTGGTAAGATTTTTAATATCGACGTCATTTGTGTGTGCATATGTTAATGGGGCTGCTACTATCAACGAAATGTAATAACTGGACCCTGCTGGTAACTGTTATGTTTCTGTGGTATTTTGATTAATTGTACGCATATGCTCAGCGCTGTATAGCAATTACGGTATTATTTACACTTGTGGACTTGCAGTCATAGTGTACGGGGCTGGTATTCGAACCAGTGAACATTTCATCTTGGAAAGGTGCTTTAAAAGTTCTTAAATTGGTGAATGACAAAAGAGGAGGAATCCTGGTGATTGGACTCGAACTGACTGGGTTTGCGCTTGTAGTAACATGGCATTAAGTAAAAGTTTTTTTGTCATTTTTTGTATTTATTATTGGGTGGAGAAATTATTGCATATATGTATCTGTATTTTGTGTATTTGTGTTTGCTGTAAATGGACCCATGCTGTGACATAGTATTTGAGTTGGACATTGTACTCAAATCAAACTTAAGTTTTTATTTTTTTTCATCACTCAGACTCGAACTTGTTCCCTCGTGACTCAGACTTGAACTAAGAGGACTTGGCTACATCACTGCTGTATACTCGTTGTGCTGTACTGCAGTACTCTGTTGTACTTTGCTGTATTCACAAAACTACGGCAGAAACTATGGCTGCAGCCACTGTGATGTTTATGGTCGATAAGCATGCATATTTGCCTTTGATCTTTTGATTCTCAGAACCAGATCATTTGCTGGTTTTTCACAGTAAACTGGAGACCAAAAAATTTACCCAGTCCTACAGCTATTCTGACTAACAGCGTATCATTGCACTGACTTCACTGCTATTTATTGTTTCGTGTCTTTGTATTCATTCGTCATCATCATCAGCATCATCTGATAGGCATACCTTGAGGCTTATGTCTGACATTTTACATCTGTCGGTGCAACTGGAGTGTTTGCTGTCGTCTATGCATATAGAGCAGCTGACTGCAGGTCCACTGCGGTCACTGACGGGGGCCAGTGGTGGCAGACAGCATAAAGACCGGTCAGCGCAAATGTCGGAGGAAGAGGAAAGACTCACCAAAGACAATCAGAGCTTTGCACTCCAGGTATGTGACTTAAAGCTACTGCTGATACCGTACCATCACAGTGAGTGAGTGACCCAATGTCTGGAAAACCGTGAAATGGCAGGGAATTTTACAGATGTCGGGGAAATGTCACGGAATTGTCTAAAAGTCAGAGAATTGTCAGAAAAAATTTTATCAGGGAAAATTGCCCAAAAAACATCCGTTTAAATTGCATTACCAGGCATTTTAATATCACCTAGTACCGGTACTCTATACATGCCAATTGTTTTATGCTGTTTGTTGCTGAGTGTTGCTTACTAAGTTACTTTTGTTTTAGTTTTTGTAATTTATATTTATGTTATTTTTAGTTAGTACACACTCGGTATGAGTACCGGTTAAAGTGGTTAGAAGTGCTGTGAATCATCAGGGAATTGGCTGAGAATTTTGTAGTTAATGAAGAGTAGTGACCCTAATCTGCACTGAGGCCGTATCATTTCAGCCCAATGTGCATCCCGATGTAACCAAAGGTTACTGTTGATGTAAGGAATGTTGATGTAATGTAATGTAATGTTGACGAAGTTGATGTTGAAACCGAAGATTAGCCAGCTGTACAGGGAACAGGTCGATGAAGTATAGTAGTAGTAGTTGTTGTTGTAGTTGTATTAGTTGTGGTAGTGGTGCATCTCTGTAGGTCTAGGCATTGCAGACTCAGCTGGCAGAAGAAACATGGCTCTGCAAAGAGCAAGTTGATGGTTTCTTACTGTTGTTGTGGTAGTACTCGTAGTAGTAGTAGTAGTAGTAGTAGTAGTAGTTGTTGTTGTTGTAGTTGTAGTGTGTCTGTTTTGGTGGAGGCATTGCAGACTCAGTTTGCAGAACAAATGTGAGCTCTACAAGGATCAAGTTGACGGGCTGTTGTTGTACTAATAGTAGTAGTATTAGTTGTAGTAGTAGTAGTAGTAATAGTAGTGGTGGTGTTGTGGCTGTGTAGGTCTAGCTATTACAGACCTAACTGGTGGAACAGACATGGTTGTGCAAAGAACAAGTTGACAGGCTGTAAATACTGTTGTGGTTGTAGTAGTATTCATAGTAGTAGTAGTAGTTGTTGTTATTGTTGTTGTTGTGGTGTGGCTGTCTAGGTTCAGGCATTGCAAACTCAGCTGGCAGAACAGACACGGCTGTACAAAGAGCAAGTCGATGGACTGTTGGATGACCGAAGAATTCACATGACTGAATTTGACTCACGCAAGGCACGAGACCAGGACAAGATTCAGATGCTTACTGAGAAGTATGTAGTAGTAGTAGTAGTAGTAGTTGTTGTACACACTAAGGCATAAAACAGCACACCATAATATTTTTATCATAACTGAGAAGGGTGATCCAGTTTTTACGCGCAAAAGCAGAATGCTTCGCGCGTCTTTGCCATCGTCTGGGCGTCTGTCTGTCTGTCCGTCTGTCCGTCTGTCTGTCTGTCACACTAGTGAGCTGTATCAAAACGGTGCAAGCTAGGATCACGAAATCTTCACTGTGGGCTACCCCAAGGTCTCTAGTTTATCGTGACAAAATTTTGTGCCACTGGGTGCAGGGGTTCCCCTCGAACGAGGGCGTTGAAGAGGGGTACCCCCTAAAAAGACGTCATTTTGCCTTTATTGGCTCGAATAATGTGAGAACGGTTGCAGATAGGTACATACATGCTGCTTATCATAACAAGCACTGGTGACAGGCTTTTTTAATTTATCAACATCGATGACCTTGAATGACCTTGAACCCAAAAAATATTGATTTAACGTGATTTTTTGGCGATTTTTGGCTGCAAAAGAGTGAATTACAACGAAATGGAGGGAAAAAGAACCAACGAAATATCACGTTTTTATCTAAGGCAGTGTTATTACTTATTCAAAATAACATACAAGAAAACACATTTTGTCCATAGTTTTTTTGTCGCTTTACTGGCAGCTTGTCTAGTTATCCATTTTTAACTGTCTTCAAAAAATGTACAAAATTTTGGCCCATAATGTGAAAGCAGGCTCAGAGACATTCTCCGTTCGTTGCTAGTAGAGTTGAAAATTTTCTGCGCCAGACAAGTCCAGACTTCTCTAGTGTATTTTTGAATGCATTAACATTCCTGAATGTTAGGTCGATCTAAGTGTAATAGACTAACAGACTCGTTGCTGCATGATAGTCAAACCTTGTAATTGATTGGCTGTTGGGGCCACAAAGCCAGAGAGATATAATTTATTTAACTTTCTTTGATTGTATTGCATATGTCGCCTGTTTTGTATTTCCCAGGTAGTGCAGAAGCACACGTTGGTGAGGTGGGAAATTGAATAGTCATTTGGTGGCTAGTTGTGTTGGGAATATGTGTACTAAAAATTATTAAAATTGGATCACCCTTCTTTAAGTTATGATAAAAGAAAATTTTTGATGTGTTTTTTATGCTTCACGGTGAGTTGTTACATGACTGGGTCTGACTCATGCAAGGCATGCAACCAAGACAAGTGCTTTCTGAGAAGAACGAATTCGTATTTGTAGATTATGGTATAGTTGTTATGATTGTAGCGATTCTAATGACTTTGAAAAAGAAATAATACTTTTTGTACTTCAGCCAACGAAATTGTGATATCTGGCATTCTTTTGTTTGTTTTTAGCAGGATTATACAAAAAGTTATGCAGGTTGGGGATTTGGCTGTCCTCAGAGAAAGTTAGACTTGGCCAGACTTAGAAGTGATTATATTTTGGTGGTGATTTGTAGCAGAATAGGATTGAAGAAATCTTTACCATTGCGAAATGGGGTAAATTGCTGCTACATTTAGTGCTGCCACCTGGTGTACACAATTTAAGAAGTTGACATGACTGACAGGACTGACCAGTTTGATAGTCATGATGTTGCAATCAGCAGCTTGCTAACATCATAATATTTAATGACTTAAAATTCTGTGACTCACGATACTTGTTTTGTTTGAGAATTTCCAATTTGACAGCTTTAATGTTGGTGACACAGGAAAACTTTAGCTGGTACTTTATTCTTAACATTTTTTTCAAATTGACAAGCACTATTGAAGCTGCGTTTTGGATGGCCTAACAACCACGATCAAGTTTAGTGCGCCACAGATAATTAGATATTCTATGCCGAAGCACGAAAAGCAAATTTACCAGTATATTGCATCAATACAACAAAACAACTCTTTCGAATTTTCCATCTGCCATGCCGTCAAACAGAAATTAAAACTATTAGCTAAAAGTATTAAAACTATTAAAAGTATTATTATCACTAGCATATTTATAATATATTTGTCCGTGGTGCACTAAACTTGTTCATGGTTGTTAGACCATCCAAAACGCAGCTTAAGTTTTGATTCTATGGCAATGAGGCTCCAGCACTATTCAGTCGTTAGGTGGGGCCACCGTGTGATCATACGGGCCGCATTATCACTCAGATGCAAACAACACATTAGGAACTGTAAGACGAATGGTATTAAAGTTTATTTCTCGCATTGCTTACGTTTTATCTGAACACTATGTCGAATTATATTATATTCTCAATGGACAGTAAACAGTTGAACAAAAACTTACTAAGAAAAGTTACAAGAATTATGAACGAAAATCTGAACATTGTTCCAGAGAGGCTTATGGCTATAGGCAACTTTCTTGGCTACAGCAATATCTTATAAGAAGATCATAATGAACAAGCAACACATCTAGCACAGAACTTCATTCATGCCGTACATTAATTCCACAGCCTTTTTTACTGCAACATTTTCAATGCTCAATTATTTATATTTCTCCAAAAATCAGTAGGCCTAAGCCCATACAACTGTGCTCCTACATTTATACGCTAATGCATGGCCGTAGCAGACTAGCAGCTTGTCTGGCAGCTAGCTGCATAAATAAGTTTTTACCAGCTGCGATTGACCAAAACGTTCGATCAGGGGGGCTTCACTACCTGAAGCTGAAACACTTAGCTTTTGGACGTGCAATGAAAGCTGCAAATTTGCCTGCTTATTTAATATTTTGAAAAACAAAAAAAAACAACTCACAAATATCGGTTTTTCTAGCAAAGATGGCATTTAATAATTCACACCTTGGCATAGGGCACTTTATCACCATCAACATTTTTTCCTGGGGAAATTGGGGGGCAAAGGGGAGGGCATGGGGGCAGCTGCTCCCCCTCGTCTGGCACCGCCCATGCTTGTCAGCTGCTGAAGTGCAAAATAGTCTAGCTTCCCCCACCAAGTCTCTACACCTGCAGGCCCCTGGACCCGCTTGGGGCACAGCTCCCGCGCTTCCCATAACCGCCAGACCAATCCAAACTAAGCTGCTACGGGCCTGTAGGCCTTATGATCAATATTCTACATACTGGACTTGGACCCGGCATATTACATAAGGCCTAATACAACGTCTTAACCCAAAACAAGCAGCTGAGATTTGAATTGGAAGTGTTGATTTAAGAGCATTTACTCCATTGTGTTCCTATTCCTAACAATGTTGTATATTTTGGCAAGTCAAATTGACATTGATTACGTTTGGACGAATTTTTTACGATTTTTTTCAGGGTCGTCGATCCCCCAGTGCCAGTGGGGCTCGCGGTGGAGCCCTGGCAACTGAGACATTCTTGTGGATTTTTAGCTTAGCCCTACCGGTAATTTGGGCCCGGTGTAAACAATATTTTTTGTCACTTCGATGTAGTGTTAGTATTTTGTTCAAATTATTCCACACTGACCACTTCTGCCATACTATGTGTATTAGACAGAAAAATAAAGATGTGTGAAGTGTGAGTTGGCTGAAAATGCAGTATGGAGTTGTAAGCTGAGAAAAATTCCACTGTTTATGCACTACCCTGCACAGTGCATGTATTGTACAGGTTGCACAGGACCCAAGAGTTGCTGTATGACAGCACACGTGATCTGTTGTCAGTCCGGGCCGAGCATCGTGAAAATGAGCGTCGTTGGATGGTCGATAAAGACAGGCTGCTGCAAGAGTTAGATGCTTGTCATCAACGTTTGCAGACCACCCACAGAGACCAGATACACGGACAAGCTGCGCAGACACCACCTGGCAATGTGCTTGATGTTTCCGCCATTGGACTTCACGAAGATCTACTGCGTCACGAGGATTTTAAGGTCGTTTGTTTTGTTTTATTAGGCAACTGCACTAATGGTCACGCCTATGGTGTCACGCCTTGTTTGTGTCGGTCTGTTGTCTGTAATGCATGTGTTGTGGTTAAACACTACGATTAACTGGAAAACTGTAAATAGGGTTGTCCAATTGCTACCCAAGTCAGATTTCATTACAACCTCCATTTTCCAAGGGGGTACTAACTGCGGTTAAATACTTAATTGTGAAGTGCTTACTGGTAATGCTTTGGGACATGCTGGAAGTTTACATTCACCAGTTATGTATGTAAGTAAGAATAGAAACTATGTTAGTATTTGCTGGCCTTCGGGTGCCATCAAGATTGTTGGCTACCATAGCAACAGCTGAGTTTCTTACCTATTATGAAATCGTACACATAGTATCATGCATTATTCAACTGGACTCTGTAGACTAGTACTGATAGATGTAGTTGTTGTTGGTGTTGTTGTTATGATTGTCACAGTAGTACAGTGACAGTCACAATGTAGTACCATGTTAGTATGTTGTTGTTTGAAGCTGCTAGAGTCACAATTGAAGGAGACTCTATAGCTGTCCGACATTTACCACAAACAAGTTACTTCTACTAGTACTAGTTGTTGTAGTATAATTTGTAGTAGTATTTGTTTTGTTTGAAGGAGACACAGAGCAAGTGAACAAGTTATGCACTTATGCTACTACTAGTTGTTGTTGTACTGAGGCTGCGTTCACACGGACATGAGTACGAGTTCATGTCCAGGTTTCGGTTTAGGGCTTGTAGAAGCTTCACTCGTACGAGTGGAACGTTTATGGTGACTTGTACAAGCACATAACTAAATGCGTGTCAGCCATATTGAATGAAATCGAGTTGAGGAAATGCTTCGCCATTAAAACATCAATATTTCATCACATTGCTAATAATTTTACCAACTGTGCACCTCTAACGATGAATAATTTTACAGTGACATCAATTCTGACATCAAATATGTGCCACAGCTTTTGTACATTATAATGTAGTAGTAGTAGTAGTAGTAGTAGTAGTAGTAGTAGTAGTAATGTTTGTTCTTGTACAGTAGTTATAGTATGTTTTTACTGTATGAAGGCACTGGAGTCTCAACTGAAAGAAACACAGAAGCTGTCTGACGTGTACCATGAACAAGTTGTGTACTACTACTACCACTACTAATATTACTTATCATAGTTGTAGTAGTATTTGTTGTTGTTTGAAGGCACTAGAATCTCGGCTAAAGGAGACACGGAAGCTGTCTTGACATGTACCATGAACAAGTTACATACTACTACTACTAGTAGTCATAGGTGTAGTAGTAGTAGTAGTATTTGTATTAGTATTTGTGGTTTGAAGGCGCTAGAATCTCAGTTGAAGGAGACACAAAAGCTATCAGACATGTATCGTGAACAAGTGATTGCACTTGAGGACAAACTTGCACATATACGGGAGGAAGGAGATGTCGGCAAAGAGTTATTTAAGGTCTGTCACTTTTTTGTTTACTTAGTCAGAGATTATTACGGTACACCAAGACTTGTTTGCAGTTAATGCATTTTAAAATTTGTTAAGCTGATTGAAGAGTCAGTCGCATTACTTTCATTGGTTTGATACTTGATGAAGACATTATGGCTACAGAACTGTTTTGCTAGAACAATTCACAGTGTCCTTACATGTAGTTTTTTTAGTTCTTTAGTTTTTCAACAACTGCTGTAATTTTTATATTGCTGCCATATTAGTGGTTTTTGTCTGTCAGTCTGCTTGTCCATTGATTTCAACTTAAAAATTAAAATTTATGGAGAAATCAAAATTAGTCTGAATTTTTCCCCATTACAGGAGGAACTATGTACCAATTTTTAGCTTGAAAGATCTAAGATTGAGCCAACATTTTTGCATTTTTTAAGATTCTAGTTAGTGTCGTGTGGTCGGTAGCAGACTGTTTAGTGTTTCGATAGTGGGAGAATACTCTGGATTATAGTGTGGTGAAGTGCATGATATGCTTTGCACAAATTGCAGCGTAAGCTGTTAGCTTCACGTTTTTAAAAACATGGCTGGTCTAAAACTAACCCGGGAATGTATTGTGTCATGGCAGAAATTTTGTTGTTTGGAAGATAAGATTACTGTCGGCAACACACACGAATGTAGGTCTCGTCTCTATTTATGACAGCAGGGTTGGACAATTGGTTTGACAAGTCTACATGTTGGCTTTTAGATTTTCAAACAAATTCCAAATTTTTGGTCTTCAAAGCTTTTGTTTGTCAGGCAATGTAGTCCATATCTTAATTCATTTCCTGTTTCAGTGAGCTGTATTTTTAGCCAATTACGTTAATACATAGTGTTGTAATTTATAGAAAATGATGTGACAGGGAGAATGGTGTAGGCTCACGGGAGGGGGATGTTTTCCCTGGATCATAATTTTGTGTTTAGCCCCCTTTGAGCGCACAAATTTAAAAAAATAACAATACTTTTTTAAATACCTTAAAAAATTTTAACAAAGTTCAGATCTTTTATTTTCTCGTGTGTTAGGTGAGGTCGGAGAAGATGGCAAAGCATCTGGAGATAATGAACAAGCGCTACACCGAGTTGGAGAAACGACGGAACCTCGAGGTTGAGGGATTCCAGACAGACATCAGACAGCTGAGAACTAGACTCAAAGACGTCGAAAAACAACTCTACAAGGTATGCCGTTGTAGTAGTAGTAGTAGTAACAGTCGTAATAGCATTAGTAGCAGTTGAAAAACAACAAAGTGTGTCTTTGTAATATCAGATGGCTCGGTGGCGAACAGTACATTGTCAGACATATGATCTAGTGCTGGTAATGATTATAAATTTTTAATAGTTAACTTTTTGAAAATTAACGATTAATTAGTCATTAATTTTAGTTAATTTTTCACAAATTTCATAATTATGCTGGCGTAATTATAATGAACTTACACCACAGTGCATCTGTTACTTGCAATATGTTTAATGCAAATATTACATACTCAGGGTGGCACACTTTTTTCTACTTTCAAATAATCAGCCATACGATCAGAAATGGCCTTATTGATTATTTAACTAACTCAGTATATTTCACTTGCTGTCAGCCACCATTGTTTACTTTACTCCCTAAATCTACTTACTGTTATGTCAAGTAAGTAAGTAAAACAATATTTGCAATTAATTGTTAAAAAATTTTTAATCGTTAAAATTTCTCAATTGTTAACGATTAAATTAATCGTTAACTTCCACAGCCCTAATATGATCAAAAAGGTCGTTGGTTTGACTCTCGATCGTGTTGCTATCAGGTGGTTACACCCTGGATGCGTGATCATCTGCTGACCATCTTATTACCAACACCAAGCTCTCCATGTTTCCAGGATACGTAAATCGAGTATCAGTTTGTGTTGCTGGGGTTAAGGCGGGACATGTTCATTTGTGGAGTCTGTGGAGTCTTTCATTGTTAGGAGATGTGTCTTAAAGGGATGACAAAGTCGGCCGACTTTTGTGGGCGTGGTTGAGTTGCCCGACAAAATCGGTGAACCATGACACACGGCCGATAGTTTTGTCTGCTACTTCATACGTTATCAGCTAGCACAACAGCCGAATGCAGATCACAAAATAATACTTGCATCACTTTTTTTTCTGCATCTAATGAACGAAAATAATAACAAACACAATAAATAACTAAAACAAATATTCATCTTCTGTTGTAAACAATCACCATGGCAACATAAAAAAGATTTGTTGTCCGATATACGAAAAGTCGGCCGACAAAAATCGTCGAAGACAGAACATGCTCTATCTTGGCTGACAAAATCGGGCGATTTTGTCCGCCGACAAAATCGGGCGATTTTTGCATGACACACGACAGATTTTTGTCGGGCGATTTTGTCGGCAGATAAAATCGGCCGATTTTGTCATTCGTCTGACATCCCCTTTAGTCACTTGAGTCCACTTCTTTTTTTATCTGGTCACTGACTGCTCCGTTCTGCTGGCATCAACCATCTCGCAGTGCTTCTCGTCAAGTTGACAACTGTCACCAACCAATCGAGCTTTTCTGGTCGTTGGCCCACAGATGTGGAATGACTGCCGGCTGATGCGACGTTTGCTGAGTTGTTATCCAGCTTCCGTCAGCGACTCATTATTCACCAGTTCTTGATATCCTTTGTGTAACTTTTTCCTTGACTTTGCTCCATGCATATCTTATCTCTGCTCTTTAGACTGCACCTAGCACAGGGTGACCACACCTCGAAAAACTGAAAAAGTCAGGGAATTCTGAATTCGTCAGGGAAATGTCGGGCAAAATGAAAATAGTCAGGAAAAACTGGAAAATAGGCTAATGAAAGTATAAACATTGGCAGGGCCCACAGTTTTCCGTGGGCTGTGGAATTTCGAGCCGAGTCATGGAATTTTTCTGTTGCTGCAGAATTTTGATATTTCCGCGAAATGTTGCGGAGGTTTGCAGAAATTGAAATTTCACTGGCGATTAGTACGATTTTTGACTTAACTCTTATCACGGAAATATCAAACTGAACTGCCGAAAGCTGTGGCCTCTACTAATATCTATTGTACTATGGCGCAGTCATAATTAAATACGACGCAACTTGATAAATTGCACTTTTTAAATGGAAAAAATAGGTAATTTTCTTTGTAAGTTGCTAGCATAACTCAGCTCACCATCGCTATGCCAGCCAACCCTTCAGAAACTAAATTTTTTAACGGGACAGAGCTCATTTTACTTTCAAATGGAAGGCCGAGTCACGGAATTGGACGATTTTGCTGCAGTAAGCCGGGTAATCTTGCAAACTGGCCCACGGAATTTGGCAAAATTGTCCGCAAAAATTGTGGGCCCTAAACATTAGGCATTTGCACTATACTCGTTCAGCCTTTATTTCACATTTTTATAAGTGATCTGCTAACGCAAAGGGAAACGCGCAACAGCCAGGGTGCATGTTTGAAACACAGTAAAACAAAGTCTAATTCATTCACCTAGAGGGTGCCAGACGACCCGCGGCTATAGTGTTTGTAGTGTTTTATTTACCTGTACTCACCAGAGGTCGCCTCTGTCGCTCTGCTAACGTCGTATCGGCTGGATATAGCAAATTTTGCCTACCCCCCTCTCATTTAACACCCTCGTTCGGGTGACCCCCTTCGAATTTATGGAAAAGCTTTACGGTTTCTGAAACTAGAGTCTGCCAGGTAGCCGACGGTGAAGATTTGGTGATCGTAGCTTGCACCGTTTTTGACTGATCCACCCGTGTGACAGACAGACAAACAGACGGACGGACAGAATTGCGATGGCTAAGACGCGCTACAGCAGTAGCTGCTGTTGCACGTAAAAATTGGCTCGCTACACTGCATACTACATACATGCCATACTGCAGCCATTACAGTGGCAGAAAGAATTAATGTTTTAAATGATAATGTTTTAAATAACGTGAAGCAACGACTGTCGACTGTCGACCATAGCGTGAAACAACAGCGCCCACATCAATGAATCTTTGCCTGCTCTACTGGAAAAGTTCGGCAATTTCATTTGGTCTGGATAGTGGTCACCCTGCTAGCGGCAGTTTGTATTATTGGGCCTAGGCCAGTTTAGAAAATCCCCATGCAGATTGACAGATTGAATCTCATGATATTAAACTGATGTTATACTGATGTTGTCATTGTTGTGTACAGATGACAGTAGATGTGGCGATGGATGAGTTGATGGGCACTGTCCAGCGTGAGGGGGGCGCAGATGGGCGTGGTCGTCGCGGGGGCGGAGACGTTGATATGCAAATACTGCGCAATGTGCGGCGTACTTCTTCTCACTCGTGCACTCTGATGGATCAACTGAAGACTCTCAAGATCAAAGTCTACGGACTAGAGAATGACCTCCGACATCTATAGACCTCGTCTGCGTTATTGTAGAATGATTTTTGACATTTAAGCCGTGTACAGAGCAAACAAAATAAACTGAAAGAAAATGAACTGCAGCAACAGAATTGTGCCATTTCGGTTGTTTTAAGTTTAGTCGCTCTGAACACATTTTTACAGTCAGTGGCAGCGGCGTGACGTCGTGGGTTAAGTAAGTAAGCAGAGACGCATGAATTTGTAATTTTACGACTGACAGCTGCAGTTGTTTCAACAGAGCATATTTGGGTACTAAACAGTTAAATTTTGTCCTTGAATTTTTCCGAAAATGGGACATTTACAGCCCCAATTTTGATATTTTTTGAAGAAAATTTGCCAGCAAGAGGCAGATTTTTAAGACAGCCTAAAATTACAGGAAGGGGCATTTGACCCCCGCCACAACGTCGTTGCTATGTAATGCCAAATTGACTGTGAGGCGCAGCTTAGCTTGCTTGTGTGTTCTTGTGACTCAGAAGACTAAATTCTGCTGCGTTTAGAACGACCAAGGACATCCCTATATACACGGTGTTTTATAAAAAGGACCCCTTTTGTTTTTTCATAATTCACTCAAACGATGATTTACACAGAATTCACACAAAATGTCTAACAGCTGTCTGTAGCTGAAGAAGTACTGATTCAAAAAACTCCAACAAAATATGGCAGTTGATTAAATATTCTTTGCTAGTCGTGACGTAATTATGACGTCATAATGTGTCACGGGTACAAGCTTGATAGTTTCAACTGGTGCTGTCAATTGCTACTCTGCTCCTCCGATGGTGAAAAATTTGGTTTGCTCATGACAAAGTTTTGAATTTTTGCAGTTGCAGCCACAAAAACGTGCAAAGCGATTGCATTTACGTGTCTGTTGGGGGATAGTTGGTGCTGTCAGTTGCTACACTGCTTCCATAGATGTTAAAAACATTGATTTGCAAATTTAAAAAAAACATTTTAAAAACATGTTTTTTAAACTTTTATTAAAAAATTATAAAAACATAGCTTAAAAAACATTAAAATGCAATTGTTTCCATTCGCTACTTTTTTTCGCCATTATACACGCAAAGAATATCTAACTCAGATAATTAAAAACAAAAACTTACCGTTTGTAAAGACTAAAAAGTGGAATGTACTGAATGTACATATCAAAAAAGCTGAACGCAATTTGCCCATGAGACATAAATCATATTTGTAATTTTGTACGTTTATGTTTTAACAAAAACAAAAAACACAGCATTAAAAAGCACAAAAAACATTAAAAATAAGAAAAACACATTAACAAATATAAAAACGTAAAAAACATGTTTTTCAAACTTTTATAAATGAAACATAAAAAATGTTTTTTTACATCTATGCCTGCTTTTATGGTGAACTTAATCTAGTTCGCTAATGAAAAATGTTTATCATGTCAGCACTAAGCAACATGGGGACGTGAAATCAGGCGTCTTGCGATCCAAAAACTCAACCATTTTGCAAGCTTGGTGCACTGTCTTGCACTAGCACACCGAACTTGCAAAATGGTCGAGTTTTTGGATCGCAAGACGCCTGATTTCACGTCCCCATGTTGCTTAGTGCTAACATGATAAACATTTTTCATTAGCATTTTTCATTAACATTTTCATTTTCCATAAGTTCACCCTCGAAGCAGGGTAGCAACTGACAGCACCAGTTGAGACTATCAAGCTTGTACCGTCAGCATTACGTCACGACTAGCAAAGAATATTTAATCAACTGCCATATTTTGTTGCAATATTTTGAATTAGTATTTTCCAGCTACAACTGGTACAAATTTTGTGTAAATTGATCATCATTTGAGTGAATTATGAAAAAAACAAAAGGGGTTCTTTTTATGAAACACCATGTATAGTTCGATAATTAAAGCCGAATGGCAAAACGTGCTATTTGTTGCCAACGGCGTTACAAGACAAGGAAGCCCAGCTGTCGCTAGGGAAGACGCTCTACAGCCTACACTGTTCCTGTTGCAATACTGACCATCAGGGTCATTGAAGATCGATGATTTTCATCTCATCTGAAAGGGCGTATGCAATTTCCTATTAGTGATCAATAGCAACCTTGGCATAGGCATTGTTTAGCCACAATATTGCGTACTGACCTTCAATGTCATCCAAGTCAATGATTTTCATATCATTTGAAAGCCAATATGCCACTTCGTGTTAGTGATTAGTAGCAGCCTAGGCCCTACCGCTCACCGTTTCTGAGATACGGCCACTTGTAGCTTGAAACTTTTCATTGAAAATTGCGGTCAAACTGCTGCAGATGGAGACTTGGTTACTATTGGCAACCTATAGGAAGTCGCCACTGCCGTATCTGGTGGTACCATCGTCGACCCTGTACGAATTACCGTTTAGGCGCATTACTGCACAATCGGCATACCATAGTGCGTTATGATCCTTCAAGGTCATTTAAGGTCTTCGATTTTCATGTCATTTGAAAGCCAATATGCGACTTCTTATTAGTGATCAATAGCAAATTAGGCTCTTGTCTCGTACCGTTTAGCTGCAGTACGTCCGTCACAGACGGCACATTGTGCCATAGACACCGTACAGCACAGATGTAGCGCGTCAAAGGTCGGGAAAAAACACTTTCCAAACGATTCTTTTTCCCAACGTTTTTGATGTTTTACGGTTTTGTTAATAATAAACACATGCTTTTTTGCTGTATTTCATTTTGTGAAGAAAAATAAATACCAGTGTTTAATATTTTGACATCCGGCATTTTGAAGAGCCTTGTAGTCATGACATTTTGCTAGAAAACTATATAGATAATTATGATGTTTTGCCATACTGTCCTTGATATGTCGCTGGCATGATCTTGATTCTTGATCCACTGGCACAATCTTTATTACATGTCGCAGTCAGCAGCTGGATTAGCAATTGCTAATTAATTAACTAACAAATTAATTAATTAATTAATTACTGCAGCATTTATAGTGAGTGGCAAATGGAAGCAAGTTGTAAGAGCTGCGGCACAAATTATTACAACTCTGACATTTACTGAGAACCAGTTGTCAAATCAGGGGGCAAGTGGGGCAGTGCATTCTGCGCCTCTTATTTTCAGTGTGCATAGTTGCCCAAATTGAATTCAAAGGTGAAGCGTTAATTGCCTGCTGAAATCAGTCTGTTCTGCTCCGCTGTGGTAAACGCAAAGGAAAATTAGTAAAAAAAGTTGTGCCTTCAGATGTCATATTTTAAGGCAAAGGTGAACTAAATTCAATTTTTGCTGGAGCTTTGTTCAGACCTTTCTGGGGGAGCCTACATACCCTGTTAGCTGTGTCTAAGAGGCCTACTTATAAAGCGACGGGAGGGGAGAATGGGATGATAGGGTGGGCGAGGGAGGAAATTTCTGAAAATGTCGATAGTAGCGCATAGGGCTACCCGAGGAAAAAAACTCGAATGAAAAGCATTAACAGTAGGCCCCTAGCATTGTGGTGATACAAAATGCAGCGCTGACTGACTCTGTTTCCTGTGCGGTAGCTAAGCTTTTTGTTGCTTTGCTTACTGTGTGTTTAATGTTTTTACTACACTATTAATCGGTGACCAGTAATTTATTCAATGCAGAATCATTCATTTACAATACACAATACCGTCACTATTCACCGTCGGTCAACAGACGACTGGGCGACAAATCGTCTATAGGAGACAGACGTTTCGGTGACAGGTTGGGATGTCTGGGCGACAATAGTTAAAACGAGAGTGACGCGGTGTAACTTATGTAAGACTACTGGGTGACAAAAATATTTCAAAAGAATTGTAATGTAAAGTATAGGCCTATGCACAAATTAAACATGATAAGCGTCACGTGCGCAACATCCAGCTAGCTCTGAGTCACTGACGGCGCCTGAAAATTGCATACGACAAACGTACAACAACTTAAAACCTTGTTTTCTTTTCTTTGCACCCATGTAAGCACCGCGTTCGGCGTTAACAGAGGGGGCTCGTTAAGGAAACTTTTTAAAAAATTTCCTGCGTTTTTCTAAGATCATTTTAAATTAGGTGAATACTCATTTCCTAAAAACATTTCCTAAGTATTTTCCAAAATGTTCTTAAGATGTTTTCAGAAACGCGTTTTAACCAGGTGTTTTATAAGACATTTTTCTCCCAAGATGTTTCGCAAATGCTCAGCTTTTCCTAACTATTTCCTAATATAAAAAATTTCCTAAGATTTTCCTAAAAGTTTCAAGAATATGGCTCCCGATGTCATGAGAAGTACTCGCTGTGATTCTGACGTTTGATTGGCGGACGTCAAATATGCCGCCGCCGAGGACGATGAGGTATCATGAGTTGAGCTGGACGTCTGCCGAGAAGACATTCGAATCACAAGTTGTATCGGGTAATGATCACTGACGCGGTCCGTCTACCAACACAACGTCATCAGAAACCAGCGGCGTCCTAAGTCGAAGAAGTAAGCGGGGCAGAAAGTTGCGATTTACCGACAGACACTGCGACTTTCCGACAGAAAAAAAATTACAACGTTGGACCTATGGGTGCTCAGAATTTTAGTTTTGCCTTTAAAGTTCTTTAAAATGGAAGATTTTGAGCCCCAATTTTTTGGACAAAAATTTATCGACAAGAAGAAAAGTGTCCAACAACTTTTTACACCGAAAAATTTCGCATGAACAACTGCTTTTCTTGTGTACCCCTGTCACGAAGCAACTGGTCGCCTTCGCTCTGAAATAATACGCAATAGGAAATTTCAATTTCGTTACACAACGCTAAAATGATTTGATTTTATAGCCGATCAGCTTGTGCGGCTAGCATTCGACGTTCAACGTGTTTGTTTGTTTGTTGTGATGCATTATAAATTGCATATCAAGTTAGTTTTGACTCTCGATCAACGAAGTTGTCTGCGCTAAGCCAAGTGACTGTCTGCGGACAGTAAACCATTTCGGTGTATATAACCAACCAAAGTCAAATCAGCCTTTCGTCACTCCGCTGTAGGTAAATCGTGTATCGCGACCTGCGACCTGCTTTGCTTACGCTGTCATTTACCCGTGTCGGGTCACTCGAGGGGCAGGTAAAACTGAGTAAGTAAGTAAGTAAGCAAATGATTTATAAAGCGCCAAAGTCTCAGAAAGAATCAGGGCGCATAGGATGATGGACGCTAGGTGGCAGAAAAGGCTGACTGAAAGTAGTGGGTCTTTAAGTGACATCTGAATGTAGCCAACGAATTTGACGAATTTGAGGAGTTATAGGAGTTCCAAATTCTCGGAGCAGAGACACGAAAAGAACGAGAACAGTAGTAAAAAGAGCAGGGTTCCCGGCCACTTTTTTAGACTACGGGTTCCCGGCCAAATTTATCGGCTAGGTGTTCCCGGCCACATTTTTAGACTGTGCGTTCGCGGCCAAGCCAAACTTGCCAGCGCCTAGCGCTGGCAACCCCACCCGTCTGCACTGTGGCCTGCTAGTCGCAGTAGCTGATGTGGGCAATTTTGTGCACTATATAAGCCATGCGTTTCCTATCCTGTCTATTTATACAGCCTGCTATAGAACATGGGTGGTTATTATTTGATGTGGCGGAAATGCGACGGAAATCACGCATGTCTTAGCATCCGTGCAACAGTGCTCAAAACTTGCTTCTAGCAACGCGTGTTTGTTTGTTTATTATGCGCGTCGACGCTACACAGGTCAGTCAGCTGTTTCCTATACTTCCTGCAAGCCTTCCTACCATTGTACAGTAGCACTTATTTTTTCATACAGCTAACACACTTCTACCTATATGCATATGCCGGAAATCATATCTACATGTCTTACCGGCTGTCTATAATAGTGCTGTGCATTGGTCTTTGTCAATTCACCCCCCCCTCGTAAGTACCAGCTGTCTACTTCCGTCTGCACCTATTCAATGTCTTTTCGTTTGCTTTATTTTTCAAAATATCGCGCCGTAACCGATTTTTGCATTCAGCAAGCAATTTTCAAAATAACCTTTCACCTAGCATCCTATACCTGGCGTAAATAACCAATCATATGTCTAATTGGTATTGAGTCAGCGCGTTTCAGATGTCTATAAAATAGCCTGAGTCGGCGTCGCATATCGCACTTTGTTCGTAGAGAGCAGACGCGTCGCATCGACCAGGCTTTAAGTGTATACTATTGAGGTATGAAAGTCTTGTAGTAAATTAATAAATAACCCCCCCCCCCAAGTATTTTTGCAACAGTAACAGCAAATCATAAGTAGCGCTGTTTTATTTAACTCAGGCACGCACAATAGTACTGTTAGGCCTAATCGTCAGCGATTTTAGTTCCTCAATGCTGTTCTTGCAGCAGCAAAGCGTCAATGATCGCGCGCATGGCTAGCAGGGCCAGTCGGCGAGTGCCGCCGATGCCACTTGCTGCTGCCGAGCTGCTAGTGTCCTGTAGCAGGGCCCACACTGCGTCCGGCAGCAGCAGTGCCGACTGGTCGCGTGCTGCAACATCTTGCTGCTACTGCGGTGGCGGCGGCGACGATGCTGGTGGCGTCGGTGACAATGATGACGATGACGATGGCGGTGACGAAAATGGTATCACTGGCGTCGGCGCTCTGAACATCAGTCCTACATAAACAAAGCCAGTGTGCAAA
>Ga0209671_1000915_pt1 | contig 22478 bp, 10 predicted proteins | sample WorMetHERISLAND2_2_FD_187401 | JGI IMG/M metagenome (GOLD analysis project Ga0209671, IMG submission 187401) | Marine gutless worms symbiont microbial communities from Max Planck institute for Marine Microbiology, Germany - Olavius geniculatus... | ecosystem: Host-associated > Annelida >... | reverse complement strand
GCTTATAACTTCGTAGTTAGGGGGTGTAGCCCGACGAAACTTTGGCACTTGACGTGTCTATGTTGGGGTGTTAACGCAAGTACAAATTTTGGGGGCACCACCCCCCTTAAAATTTGGGAGGACAAAAAACGTTCAAAAATCGGTGCGATTTACGACAGCTTTCGAGTTTGAGCGCAAATATCTCTGGAACCGATGAAGATAACGACATAATCTAAACGGCGTTGACGAGAGCGGTCCTTTCGGCGTTGAACAAAAAAAATTGTGAAATTCTGTCCACCACGAACCAAGTTATAAGTGCTAATGTTGACCTACCCTAAGTCAACAATGCGCGTTCAGCGTATGCCAATGCATTTGAGTTTGGGCCACGTGACTTTGATGCCGGGGAAATTCTCTTCCCCTCTTTCCCCCCTTAAATTCCCCCAATCGGACTTAGGGCGCCGGGCGGACTCACGTTGGGCTTTGCCCCAAATTTCTAGTTTTTGTTTAATGTTACGGTATTTCCATATGTAAGACTGTAAACTGAGTCAACATGCCAAATTTCGTGCAAATGTATGCAATAATAAGCGAGCTATGAACGATAAACGAAATTCAAGATGGCGGCCGCCTTCATCTTGAATTATTGTTTTGTAACGCCAGACCACCCACGAAGCCCGTTTGTGGTCCTAAACTCGCCATTCAAATTTCACATTGATTGAGTTTCTACTTTTTGAGATAACACGATTTGAAACTTTCGCAAATTTGGCTTAAAATGCCTATTCATGTTCCCAAAAATCATGTTTTTGGGGAGTTTTGACCCTAAACTTTGCTTTTTATCATCGAGACCTTCAAAAGGCACTTCCTTGCACAGAAACATGCGTTTTGAGCCCTTATTGGTCGTGATTGGTCCTATGGTGTGGTCTGGACGCAAGGCGAACAGTACGAAAAAAGAACCAAAAGTAAACTAAAATTCGCCATTTTTGCAGACCCCCTTCTCGTCGTCGCACATCAACCAAATTTTGCATGTGGGGTCATATCCCAGATATTTTTCTTGGTTTTGAGTTTCAGAAAGATTGGTTGAAAAATGTGGGAGCTGTGGGGGTCGAATTTTTGGCCTTTCCATTGACTTGGCACATCGCTTATACAACAGCTTGTTGCTACCACACAAGCCGTGAAAATCCAAGTCAGTCATCTTAAATGTGTTCGTGTTAAACGAATGATACCAACAAAGATTGCTGACACTATCGAAACATGCTCTATACTAAACTGCTAAGGGAAAGCCTTAAAGCGTCATAGCGTCATGTGTGAGTATTGTGTTGTGGAGACTGCTGGCTGACAGCAGCTATTTTTGAGGCTATATGCAAAAGCACCAAGTGGCAACGGCATATGCTTATTATTCGTATTCGGTCTATTTTTTGCGCTACTATTTGGTCGAAAATGAATACACTATTCGGCCTACTATTCGGGTCGAATAGAATACGAATAGAACATTCAGTACAGCCATACTGTGCAGGCCATTCATATTCTGTGCGTATTTGTATGGCTGAGATAACAGAGTTAATAATTGTCCTTTTAACTGTAGTTAAGTAGTAATTATGACTAAGTATTGGGAGATGCCAAATTTGAGGTATGCGCGAATTGCCTGCTGTCCGTAGGTTTACTATGATTTAGGTATTGGTCAGAATGTTGCAGCAGATCACTTTTTTGTTTTTGTTGGATTTTGGTCATATATGTTAATCAAGTCTGAGGTTAGCAACACTTCGTCACCTGATGGTCTGCTACTCTACAAGCTGTAGCATTGTGTTGTAATATGCTAGTGTATGTGGTTGGTGTGTGTTTTAAACTGTCTTTTGAAGTTTCATTGGTTGTAATGTATGCACTATTGAAGCAAATGCCAAGTTGATTGTGATAATCATTAACAAAGCTTTGAATTTGTTTCACGTTTCTTTTAGCAGCAGTAACTGTAAATGTGATCACTACTAGAAGTACTACTTTTTCGCAGTTACTGTTGAGACTTAGGCCAGGCCTCCATTTGTGGCGTGAAGTCTTGTGTTTGCACGTTGGATGTCTGCCCTGTTGCTACACCATCAGCGATGAAGCATGATTGAAATATAAAAGATTAAGCAAATGTATTGTATCATGTTATTAGTAGAGCTGTCAAATTAACGCATTAATTAATGCATTAATAAATTAATGCATGTTAAAAAAATCAACGCACATTGAAAAAATTAACACACATACATAAATTTATGTTAATTTACTTAATTCTGTGAAGCAAAAGTTCCAATATTTCGTTGAACTGTGGTTATTTGACAGTTAAATGAATTCAAGTAACTAAACTGTAATTGCCGTTCTTTCACTACTATAAATAAAATTAATAATTATTTCGACAACATTCTAATAGATTTTTATGCTAGCTGTGACGTCAGTTATTGTTAATTATACGTTTTAAAATGTGTTTCTAACTTTCTATATTCTATAGGTGGGGCCCCCCAAATGTCGTGGCGCTTGGGGTAACTTACTCCCTACTCTCCCTCTTGATGGGCCTGGGTGCGTTAATTAATGTGTTAAAAAATTAACGCTCCGACAGCTCTAGTTATTAGTGATAATCAAAGCATGCATTTGCTGTGCTCATGCCAGGTGTGCAGTGTATGTTAAGCAGTAGCGTTGATAGCAAATGATATTCAGGCAGTTATGTCGAGTCTCGCCCACCTCATATCAGTTTCATTCATTTCCAGTTAACTTGCCCTTTACCCCAATTACCGCCCAGTAAAACATTATTTCACTAAATTTTTATTTCTTGTCAACTAACGTATGATTCTACTTTACTTTCAGCATTTGTCAGAATTTTTTTTTAATCTTTCACAATTTTTAGTGTAATGTACACAAAAATGTGTTGGTGGCCTGCCCCGGTCCCCACTGGGACCTTATAGTGATTCCCAGATGATCATGTAGCTGGCTTTTGTGGAACTGATTCGGGCGAGGGAAATATAGGTGTAGGATGGGTGAGTAAGGTGGAGAAGAATGGTTGTCATACGGTTTTCATTCCCAGGTTTAGTTTGTCTGTTTGAGACTACGTGTACATATGACATCTTACAGCTGGTAGTCGCCAATTAGTGGTATAGATGGCGCTGTGATAGGGGCTGAAGATCTTACCAAAAGGGTTACCATGATCTGGGAATCATGGACCCCTTGGGTCCTATGTGGAACATAATTTCCATTGCTACAGCCCTGGTTCTAAATGTGTATTTGTCTGTAGTGAAACTACATGATTTTCACACTCATTAAATGCATTTTTCTTGGCTGTGAAAAACCCCGCCCTCGTTTTTGGCCTTTTATGGCATTTTTGGCCTCAGTTTTTGGCAGGGGCTGCTCCCCTGTTCTCCATAGACAACATTATGAGATTGATGACTGTCTGGAGGATAACAGTGAAGTTTATTAGAACTGCCATTACTGTTGCATATGCACAGTTATAATGGCAAGTTCTTAAAATTTTAGGTTTAGGTCGTTTCTGTGTTTTATGTTTCATATTAGGTTTTTTCTGTAAAGGTTAAACTTACTGTTCTATTACTGTGTGTCTGTGCATTTTCCTGGGGTGGGACATTAAACCCTACTCACTCACTTGCGTAGGGGCTCCAAACCTTTAAGCCCCCAAACGTTTTTCTGCCTATTCCCTTGTTATCGATTGACAGTTGTTCAGTCGTTTTGATTTGAAACTGATGCTTGCTTGATGCGTTTTAATTAGCGATCGTGTCAGTGTTTTTGATTGCAAGGTAAACTGATGATTCATTTTGAGCATGAAACATGTGAATGCCCAGTTTTGTGATCGTTGACAAGTTTTCAGAAAATTGTTATCTTTGAAGCTGTGTCACTGTTAATTTGTCAGTAATGTAAGTCCTCATTTGAATTAAATTGTTTTTAATTTTTATGTGCGGTAGCAGAATGCTTCGTGCATCTTAGCCTTGGCCTGGGCGTCCGTCGGTCGGTCTGTCACACTACTGTATTGTGTCAAAACGGTGCAAGCTAGGATCACGAAATCTTCACCATGGGCTGCCTCAAGGTCTCTAGTATTTCGTGACAAAATTTCGTGTCCCTGGGTGAGGGGGGTTCTCGAACGAGGGCGTCGAAGAGGGGTACCCTTTTAAAAAGACGTTATTTTGCCATTATTGGCTCGTATAGTGTGAAAACTGTTGCAGATAGGTACAAACATGCTGCTATATCATAACAAGCGCTGGTGACAGGCATTTTAGATCTATTAACATCAATGACCTTGAACGATTTTAAACCTCCAAAAAATGGGTTTTTAGTGAATTTTTTACAATTTTTGGATGCAGCGCACATTTCAACACTGAATTGCGACAAAATGGCTGGAGATAGACCAAAACAACCTGTGTATGAAATTTTCAGCATTAAACGTAGATTTTTTGCAGTTTAAGTCACGACCCCCTATGTTCAAGGAGGCCGGCGCAGGTGGGCATCAAAGACGGCTACCTCCCTCCCCTAAAAAGTGATTATTTTACCTCAATTTTTTCGTGTAGCATGAAAACGGTTGCAGATAGGCACGTATGTGCTGTTTGTCATAACAAGCAATAGTGACGAGCGTTTTATTGGTGTCGACGTCGATGACCTTGAATGACCTCGAACCACCAAAATAGGGGGTTTTTAGTAATTTTTTTGCGATTTCTGGCTGGGACACATTTAAAAGTGAATTGCGCCGAAATGGCTGGTGATGGACCTGGACAATTTTCGTATGACATTTTTAGCATTGAACGTACATTTGTAAGAATCGAAGTTTCGATCTCTTAAATTCAAGGAGTTCCGTACGGAGGTTTCAGATTTAAGTACTCTTTTAAGATGTATTAATATCTTACTGCTGTAGGCCTACAACGATTGCCAAAGTTGCAGGACTGCTGCTATCGCGCGTCGCGTTTGAGCTTTGCTCAGATTACTTGTTAGTCTTATCTCGTCATCGGTTTTGAATAAGACCATTGCATTAAAAATTTCGCTATGCGTTCGTAGAGTATGATGTAAATTAGTTGCAGCACACCAAATCCAAAACTCAAAAAATGTAAGCAGAGTGAAATGATAACTGAGCGTGATTGATAATCCAAGCAACACTTCTGTAATGGCAATTTTCGTTTTTTATTTTTAGTTATTTGAGTTTAATGCTCTCTGGAATAAAAAAATAACTTACAAGAAAGGGGAAACAAAAAAGTTGCTGAAGATAGAAATTTGTCAAACTGACTAGTAATTTATAAGGGAGAGTAGTTATCTGAAACTGTTTTAGTGGTGATATTTGGTAAAGCCATGGTCACGTGCAATAACTATCTTCATATGTATTTCATAATTATTGTTTATGATTCATTTTTTTTATGACGATATCTAGATCATCCGTGAACATGTTAGTCTTATGACAGCACATTTGCAAAATATTATTGATGTTTTTAATTTATTAATTTTATGCAGGGCTCCTAGGGGAGTGGTTACTCAGCAAATGTTCAGTGTTATTTTACATGAAACGTAGGTGTAAAATGAACATTTTCTTTATTTTTGTGTTTTACAAGTTAGTTGAAGTTACACCAAGGCCTCAGTGTGGCGAGGTGGGTAAGTGACTGGTTTGTGCATAAATAAGTTTGTGAGACAGATAACTGAAATGAGATCGTGTTAACATAATAAGTCAGAAAATCAGGCTTAAACTAGTGCGTCACGAAAAGATCGGTAATTTTCACACATTATTATGTCGTGCGTCCAGTACCACTGATGATAATGATGACTCTAAAATTTTGCATGGATGATGGTTGAGTAAACGACGGGCGGTTTTGGAAAAAAATAACCACATAGTCCATAATTGTAATTGAACATTGATGCTCACGGAATTGTATCAATAATTGAGAATTCATGACCACGAGTACGACTGATGAGGTCACTCAGTCGAAGCCTCGTTGTAAGGACCATCGGAAAATAGACCGAAATGAATTATATTTTCCGTGGATGGTGTTTAGTTGACACATCGTACTAAGGTAAACAAAACATCGTAAAGGAGTTGCTATTGTTTTTAATTTCGCGTTTAACTTTTAATATGTCAGTTTGAATTGATATCTATATAGCACAGACCGATGATGTCTGCTGTGAACCCAATCATGAACCAGACGGTCAGTTTGTGGTTGAAGTCGGAACCTTTCGCGATTGGTTCGCTGTCATCCCCTCCGTCTCCACGTCTGACTGTCAACGTAAGTTACTCTTTTTGCATCGTGCTTTTTTCAGAATACAGGTCAAACTTGGTCGAGCTGAAGACGCCTGCCCACGGCACTGCAGAGTGTGTAGATGTCCGGGTATCAGAGCAGACGCAGACTAAACAAAGTTGAGTCACTTCTTCTTTTCCAATAATGCACAAATCTTCGAACGTTGGTAAAATGCGGATCTGCGGATGTGGCAACGGATAAAAGACGGATATTGATGGGGAGGACATCTGCCTTTTACTTATTGTACTCAGCCACACTCTGGACCAATAAGCGGTGTATTAATTTGGGCGCCGCCATTTGGGCGCCATGCTTTGTGACTGACACGTTATTTAAATTACCGTATATCGTTTGAGTTAAAGTCGTAAGTTGGCAAAATAAATAAGTTGGCAAATCTGGGTTTACAGTAGTAACGTTTTGCTGCACTTAGTAGTCATCGTTGTTGTCATCCATTGTCGTTTGTCGCCACGTGATGTGAGTGTATGTCATCGTCGAAACGTTATCTGATATAACTACTGGAGTGATTGCAAAAAACTGAACAACTTTCATGACTGGTAATGTACGTGACAACTGTTATCCGCAGATCCGTATTTTATCCACACATCCGCACTCAGCATCCGCAGATTTTTAGTTCGCTTTTTACTCATTGCCACATTCGCACATCCGCAGATCTGCTTATTACCGAATACCTAAATCCTCTGAGTTGAGTAATGTTGTGTATGGCAGGTGTGCACTTTATGGAAGGGGAAGGAGGATTGACTGTTTGTCACCAATTTAGTAGAGTACTTCTGTCTTGAAGTATAGTGTGAAGTATTCATGGGAGAGGATGCATCGATTGGAGAGTTTCAATCTTATTTGGTGTTGTAGCATTTTGCTGTGTATAATTAGTAAAATTATGAACATTGTCTTACGGAATGCTGCAGGTTATGGGGTCTGTTTATATGGTTCATAACATTAATTTACATTTTGTTGTAGCAGTTGCAGTCAAGTTGCCATATTAAGTACTAATTTCTCTCTCACACACACATTGATTTGGGTCCACTATTCCGAAGGTCCACTATTCCCATCAACCCTAAACCTAACCCTGATTCTAGCACTGTGGCGCATATCTACACAAAGCACTTTCCGAATAGTGGATCTTTGGAATAGCGGGCCAATACTGACACATCTGTAACGAAATTGAATACGTGAAATGTTTTATTTTTTACTGCAGTCTACTTTGAACTAGACACTGCAGTAAAATGATGAAGATTTTTATTACAAGTGTTTGCATTTATGCATTCAGAATATAAAGAAGATTGTCAGCTATGCAAAGCTTAAAGGGAAATCTGATTATCCAAATTTAAGGTTTGTATTTCTCAGGAATATTTTTTTGTAAGACATATGGTACATTTCTGCTGCTGTGACATACTGTGTATGTTATATTTGAGAATTTAGCTTATAAATCTCAGCATCATCGCACATGTAGTGTTCGACTGTTGAGCTTTGGCATAAATTGCTTTAGCAATTGTCTTACTTGGCTTACACTTCATCTATATAAAAGTAGAATTTTGAAAGTATTTTGGTGAGCTTTTTGCTGTGCTAGTCTAGCATCTTTAAATGTTATTTACAATGCTGTTGAATTGTGTGTATTTTTCAGCTATTCTGTGTGGAAGCACATAGCATGCAATAAACTTCAGATATCTGAAGACATGGCATGGACGTGAGTTGTTTAATTGGTATTTTGTCTGTATATACGTTACCATTGCTGGCACTGTATAACCTACTCTTCTTGTCTTGGACTAACATCATCACAGCAATACTGTTTGGTGTAAAATAACTTTAATCCATTTTAATGTTAGTTTTACTGGCTGGTGTTACTTCTAGTTAGGCTAGAACCCTATAGAGCATATTTTTGTTGTATGTCAGAGAATTTTTTTTGCAACATCAACAAACTATTATTGCCTATTGTATATTCATAGGTGTGTAAACATACGAGTCAGCAGAAAGTTGTGTGCAGTATAGTATAGCACCGTTGTTTACGTATTATTCTGTAATTTATGGTTGCAGCTATTTTGTGACATTCAACCTTGTAAATGGAACAAATGCTGAGCAGCGGTTAGAATTTGACAGGAAAGCACAAGGTAGATATTATGCATAGCTGGTAATGATTTAAATTTTTGAATAGTTGACTTTACAAAAATTAACAAAACAAAGTCAAGAAATCAATGATCATTGGGTCAAGTATTTTCATGTGATCAATTGATGACATGGATGTTAAGCTACTTAACAGTTTGTCATCTTATGTGTGTGATTATCTATTGCTAGTTCTCCGGTAAATTACTTACAGGCATTATAATATAATCATTTAGCTTCTGTGTAGTGGTGTTTTGTTATATGGGCAGTTGCAAGTGTCGCCAGCCTTTCTGTCTATTGTAAGTTGGAACACATCGTGTGCACTTGAATGAATATTTGTGCGCCTGCACTCTACTGTTTTTTTATTATTAGTGATTTAGCATTTTGCATTGGTTTGGTTGTCAGGGACCATGTTGTGTTGTCCGTGCCACAGAAATTTTGTGCACCCATCAATGTACATGCTGTCTGTATGTTGGCATTTGCAGTGGATGCATTAGTCGGTCAGCTGTTGGTACCAACATTACAGTTCGTTTTGTTTCTGTATGTTCAACACATACAGAAAATCTCACTCCGAGCATCTCTCGTCTCTGGCAGCGATGAATATCCTCTTTGTTCTTATATATAGTCAATCTTGTTACTAGTATTTTATTTATTATTTGTTGTGATGCTAATAAATTTTGGTTTGTTTTATTGGTCTGATGCTACTGTTTTGGCATATGGATCGTGTAAAGCTTTTGATGGAAATGATGTAATTGCCTGAATCTGTCTGTCCAATGTCCACTCTGCTCAGTTGTTTTGCGCACAAACAGTAACCAGTAACATATTTGTTAGAGGTCAAGTCTGCTGACTTAGTTTCCCAATTTTTACTTCATTATGCATTTTCAGTGGAAATGAAGTTGAAACTAAGTGCTCATTTTTAATGTAGAAAAATATATTTTTCTGTTTGCTAGAAAAATGTATTCATTAGTTTATATATTTGTATGTGGAATTTTTTGTTTGCATTTTGTATTGATTGTAAGCCTTAATAACACACATGGCCATCAAGAACTAGGTCCCCAGAGCTGGAAAGTAGGTCAAGCTCAGCAGCTGGGAAGGTAATATCTGCTGTTTTTTGTGTTTATATTTTTGAACATATGTTTGAAATATATGGCACACTATAACTTGGGTGAGCTGGGTATAATTCTTGCTAGGATTATTTGAGTCATAAGTGGCATAATTGCATCTGTGCTTTGGTAAACGTTTTACCCAGTATGATACCTTAAAGAGGGTTTTATATGAATGAGCCAATGGAAGGGAGTGCGAGAGAGAAAGAGTAGACGGGAAAAAGAGGTGAGAAGGTTTTTGTCTAGTCTGGAAGTCGTAACTATCAACTGGATGTAATAAAAACAGTTATCAGTACTATGGCATTGTTGTAGGGACTGGACGAAAATGAACATATGACATTTGTACTCAGCAATTTAGATGTAATTCTTGACTTGCTCGCAGAAACAGGTATCTTTTTTATTATCTGTAATATGATATATGATATTATTATATATTGTCTTTGCTGGTACTAGTGTCATGGACTGAGAAAGATTTGTAGTAGTTCATGGATTATGTGAACAGAGTGGCTCAGCTTTTGTGTCATGAAAAGTAATGTGAAAAGACTAAGGTCGTCTATGTGAGCTGTAAGCAGAACCATACAATAAGCTTCAAATCAATGGACAGGTAGAACTATTGTGTGAGTTATGATATTGGGGCAGTCTCCTGTTATAGGATGGTAACTGCAGAAAGGAAATTAATAGCAGTGGGAAAGAAGATATTATTAGGGTGCACAGTTTTTCGCAGGCCGCAGAATTTCGAGCTGAGCTGTAGAATTTTCCCTTTTCCGTGGAATTTCAATATTGCCATGGAATTTCAGGGAATTTCGCAGAAGTTTAGAAACGACCGATGATTAGTACGATCATCTGCTTGATAGCGTAATTAGACTTACTATATCATGGAGAAAAATCAATCTAAACTGCCTAAAACTGCATCCCTGCTAATAATTGTCATCGTAACATGGCACAATCGTAAATAAATACAATGCAATTAATTCACAAATTGTACTTTTGAAAAGAAAAAGATTGATAATTTTTTTGTATGTTTGCTAGCATAACTGAGCATAATGCCAGCCTCTAAAAGTGAAGTTTTTTAACAGAATAGAGCTTATTTTATACACATTTTATATACGCGGTAAGCTGCAGAATTTGGACAATTCTGCCGCGGTGAGCCACGGAATTTTGCAATCTGGCCTGTGGAATATGGCAAAATTTGCCACGGAAAACTGTGGGCCCTAGATATCATGAGTGAGAAAAAGCTGAATTCATTTCCTTTTTACCCTGCATAGCTGTGGGATGTTATCATGAAGAGGTGTCTACATCTTTAAGCTTTTAACTTGTTTGTAAGGATTTTGGGCTGACCACTAAGCTGTAAGCCTTAAGGTTGGCTCTTTATCGTGGTTGTCGTTTGTCCATCCCGTTTGTCTGTCTGTTACATATGTACTGTGGCTAATCGGTGCAAGACTGGACCTAGGTTGCTATTGATCAGTAATAGGAAGTGGCATACGCCCTTTCAGATGACATAATAATCATCGATCTTGGATGATCTTTAGGTCAGTGACAACCAGTATGGTCGGCCCCACCTTAGCGACAGCTGGGCTTTTTGTTTGCACTGATGCCTTGCATGTGTGCAGAATCTCACAGTTCATCGAGAGAAGCTCGTCATTCGCGGGATGTCAGTCTGTCACTCGATGCTGTTGAAGCTCTTCAGTTTCTAATTGTTGGCTCTTCTGATGGCAACAGGTGAGTTTTCTTGCTTTTTGTCTTTTTGTTGATCCTAGCTTAGGTCATTTTGACACATTACAACAGTGTGACAGCCACAGGGACAAACAGACGTATGGATGCCTGGCTTATAGCAAAACCAGGTGGTTGCATAGCAAGCCATTCTGGCTGCTGGTAGAAACTAATGCAAGCCGGTAGGCGAGCCAGCTTGCAAGCTGACAGCTTAGGTGATAGCCGACTTTGATGGCTTTTACTGACAGCTATGCTGCATGCAGGTGCTGTTGATAGTCTGCAGATGGATGGACAGCAGATGCAGCCACAGACAATAGACATGCTGCCTGAAAGTAAGGGCCACTTACAGCTTGCAGCTCACGAGCAAATAATAAGATGATTTTTAGCTAATATAATAATAGCCACGACAATGTTTATAGTGCTGTCTCATAGCAGGTGTTAAACCGCCACTGTGAGAGTTGTCTCTGGTTCATTTTGGCCAGAGCAGCACAAGCGCCGGGTGGCTGCCGACCTTTGGACTAGACCGATCGATCTGAACCTCAGATCCACCTGTAGGCAGCAGCTACAGTACTACACTCACCATTGTCATTATTACTCAGCCTGAAAGCTGATGCTCATTTTACCATCTCACGGAGGGTAGAAGGCTGAGTCAACCTAGTTGGTTGGCTTCATATCGAGATGATTTACCTGTTCGTAGACAGTCACCCATTCAAGCATTAACTGGGCCCGACATAGAGTAACTTTGTTGTTTAGATAAAACGCGTTACTGCTATGCCACACCACCAACCAGTGTTTTTATTATTCATGTGTGTTTGTTTACACTTACAGTGTTGCAGCTGTGTTAGAAGCTCGCTAAAATGTTGTCGTGCGTTGTTCAGGACTATTTTGCCAGTGCGTGAACTTGCCATGCTGCCGTCAATGCAGAAACAAAGTGGATACGTTAAGGTCTATTGTATTGATTCAACTCAGACGTAATTTAAACGTATTTTAACAAGATATCTAATTATAATAATGCTCAAGTTGCTTCCTACTGTGATGCTGCCTTCTTATTTGGAAATCCTGGAAGTGTCGGGGAATTTGACAACTCTCAAAGAATTGAGGAAAACTAGTGTTAGTGCATTTTGTACTGTTCTTGCTGTTGTATTTTATTATTTTACAGTTACTTTGCATGGGTAATTGGATGATATTGTGATAGCAGCAATATTGGAATTGAGATGTGCTGCAAAGAGTCAGGAAATTTTTTAGAATTTTACAGTGTTTGTAGATTGGTCACCCTGTTTGAACTAAGGGATGACAATCAATCTGGTGCATCTGCTGTGTTTTCTGTGTCTATAACAAGTGATAATGTAGTTTATTTCATCCATAGCTCTTTATGGCATCTTTCGTTGTGTTCACACACCATTAGTAGGCAGCAAGAAAGGCCTTTATCAGTTTCCAGATGTTTTTACAGGATTGGCAGGTTTTATTCAGTGGATAATTATTTTGTGTTATTTTTTAATTTTTGGTGTGAAGTAAAGTGCAGTTTACTGCTATGTAAATAGTGAAAGTGTGAATGACGGGTTGCATAGCCATCAAAGTTTGATGTAACCTCATAATTCATATATTACGGATGCCACAATTTTGTTAGTTTGTGTGTTTAGTTAGTCTGTTTTATTATATATGTACACCGTGTCCCAAAATTACCGGCTCCCCTACAGATAAGTTAGTGTAAAATCGTTAATATCTGGCAGATATTTTTTACAAAATTTGAAACAGTCATTGAGACAATCATTCTGAACTTGTCTTTGAAGTTGAGCTTAAAATGGCCACCTTTGGCCTCTACGCAAGCTCTTAGTCCAAGGCAGACGCCGGGTGCGCTGCTGCTTGATCCTTTTGTCAGTAATAATGCATTGAATGCAACCCTAATGTAAACAAACTCTGACGTCATAATGACGTTACACTGAGCACACACAGTGAGCTTTGTACGTCATAATGGGTGTGATTGTAAGTGGTGTTAACATAGTGAGGTGAACTACAAACTGAATTAGGCATGTTTGAAGCAGGGGGCCGCTAATTATGGGACACAGTGTATAATGTAGCATTGATTGGTTGATAGATTGATTGATATAGATGTGTCTGTGTGTATTTGCATTGCAGGCACAGAGAAACTTTGATTTGCGCAGTTTTCAGACGTGGTTGCGGTCTCGGTTGAAAACCAACCCGTTTGGTGTCACGTGCTGCGTCGCTAACGGCCGACAACTTTACTGGCAGTACACGTCTGGTACTTCAGATCTTGAGCGAAAGCCGGGTCGCATAGCCACAAATGCCCACATGGTCCCAAAAGACAACATTCGTGGGTATGATTTTTCTTTTACTTGTATTCTACAATTTTCTCAGTCAGGTTTTTAACGGTTTTTTCAGCCCAGTGCTTTTATCTTTTTTTTATCTTTTTGATTTTTTGTCAAGATTCATGTGTAATTCTGCAATGTGCCTTGTTATTAAAATGTTAATGTTAACTAGCAAGCATTGTGCATCGTTGGTATAACATGGAAATGGGGCAGGTAACTCATTTTATAGAACATATTTCTATGATGTGAAATTGTAAATGTTTAGATGGTGCTTGAGAGCATTGTCTCTATTACAGTTTGACATGCACACATTGTTTTAACTGTTATTTTGTCACTGAAATTGGGTTAACCCATTTCCATCGATTCTTGGTTTTCATTGATACTTATTTTCAGTGTATTTATGGGACGGGCCACAGGTTTTAAATTCCGTATCTCCTGTGACACAGTTTGACCATGTCTTCTTCATAGTGTTAAAATTTGACTGATAGTTCCAGTATGAACTTGTTGTATTGATTGACTTTTGTTAACAGAAACAAGATGATCGTCATGTCACAAGTTACACGGCAGACCATTGCCCGGGTACGTTACGTTACTTAGCTGGACCGTTGTGCCATCGATTCTGAACTTATTTGACTTCTGACTCATTACACTTTAAACATGCAGTAGTTATTTAATTCGAGTTATAATTTTTACACTTCAGAATTTAAATGTTTAGTAATTATATTGTATTAATTGTTTTTAGCCGTTCACAGAGTCTTTGCTTTCAGGATGTTTCTTTCTTGCGCTACGGTTGTGAGGCTTTTCAATTTTTTTGTTTAAGCTGGCTACTCATCATCATGATTTTTTGCAGTGTTTTATATTATACAGTAATGCAGAGAATTATTAGTATTAGCTTGTCAGTTTTCATGCTATTTTTGACCTAGTAGTTGACGATTTGTTCTTACAGAATTTGCACCTATTTTTGTGTTTGCTGTGTTTTTTTTGTGTTTTTATCTTCGTAGTCTTCAGCGACATTGGAAGGCTCAATAGTGAAAATTCATCGATGTCACAGTGCTTGCATTTATCTACTGTCTCCACTTCGGTGAGTATGCTGTCATGTTTTGCTATGTCAGCTTCAGTTAATTAAATTGGTTAATTAATTAGTTAATTTTTAGCTAAGTAAAACAGTCTTTCATTGCTAAGTTGCATAAATTTATCAAGAACAACCCTTAATTGTTGACGTTTTGGCAACCGCTGCTGCTTTTTTTGGAACGACTGTTTGCCAGGTGTCGCTGCAGCGGACAGTAAGTAATCATGGGTAAGGTAGGTAGTAATCATAGGAAACAGGTAGAGCTTTTGGAGTATGGCTACAGGAACATCGACAAGAAGTTGCACAATGTAATGTGAGGGCTTACGTCCAAAGCACCAGTAAATTCGCTGCAACAGAGCAAAACAAGTCGGCAGTCAGAGACCACGCTATCTCTCTCAACCACATCACAGACTGGGACCGCGCCAAGGTGATCGACAGAGAAAGCAACAGGATGGACCGATGGATCAGGGAAGCGAACAACACAAGTCGATGAACCGAGATGAGGGCCCGGGGTCTTAACAACTTCCACACATTTATGATTACTTACTGTCCGCCGCAGTGACACCTGGTGGACAGTTGTTTTGAAAAAGGCAGCAGTGGTTGCCGTAATATTAACAATTTTTCAATTAAAAGTTGTTCTCTGAATTTACATAACTTACTAAGTTATTATTTTAACCTATGAGTTTTTTTAAAGTCTTTTATTGCTTTTTGCTTTTCATGCTGTATTTTATGAGTAATCCAGCTTTCTGTCTGCTGTGATGTTCTTGAAGCCTGCATGTAGCGGCTTTTTGTATGTGTAGGGCTGTAAGCATAGAGAAATGTACAAACTCGCTGATAGTGCTTGGTCCAGTTGAACTGTCGATCGACGTCATACGCTGCGTGGGAACAACGGTCATTGCAGTCGGTCGACGTATCACCGCACTGTAAATTTTTGTTATAAGTGTCATTATACAAATAGTGACTGGCGTCGAGGTCATCACTGAAAATTTTTGACCCGAAGTTTGTGAAATGTTGCTCGAGGTTGAAGATTGAGAGCAACATTTTACGAACTGAGGGGGAAAAATTTTCAATGATGATCGACACGCTTGTTGTCAGACACACACAATTTGTTTTGTTATACCTCAAAACTAAAACAAAATATTTAAAAATCATTTAAAGAAAAATTTTTCAAGCTGGCAATGTTGAGTGGGCAACATTGAGCAGGCAACAGTGCATATTTGTTAATGTCACATGACACAATTTGGACCAATTTTTTGCAGTTATTTTGCATTGATGTATAACAAAATATCGTGATTGATGTCCCTAGGTTGGTAGGTAAGCAGATCTGACTTTTGCCTGACTGTATGCATCACTGTTCCCAGTGTTGCCATTGTGATTTTGCCGTGCATCTTAAGATTACGCTAACGAAATGTGCCGTTGATTTATTATTTGCAACATCTGGATCTAAGATCTTTCTTTCTTTTGGATTTTTGATTATTGATTGAAATACAGCAGTGATAGCTTTATGATAATGCAGTGCTAGTCAGATGCAATGTACCAACTACAAAAGTGTCATTTTGTGCTGCTGCATATCAGGCATTGTTCCCGATGTGAAACTAGCATGATTGGGATGATTTTATTTGTCTGCCAGTTCACCAACTTTTTGTCAGCTTTCTCACCTTCTTGTGATTTCCCTGACATTTGATTGCTGCAAATAAGTAAGGAAACAACGTATATGTGATATTTTATGTGATATGTTCATTTTCACAGAGGTAGCCGGTCGTGTCATCTTCACGTGATGACTCCAAACCGTCCACTCGTCTACAGTGGCAACGACTCTCTGTTCTTTGCTCCATATCACACACATTATCCTCGGCTTGAGCTGCACATGAGGCAGGTTGGACTCCAACCAACGCCAAACAGCTGGGATCAACCATTCTACATCGGTATGTCAGTCATCATGAATATTGCAATATTGTGTCAAGTGTTGATGATGTTTCGTCTGTATCTCCTGCTTATCTGCTACGTCTGTGTAAACCTACTGGTTCTTAATTGATTAGCAGGGCACAAATTTTCGTGACTGTTTATTGGTAGTGTTTGTTTTACATTTAATAATTTACTTCTGTACAGCATATCATGTTAATAGTTGTATCGTGAGTATTTCTACTAGTTAAGTTGCATGTTTATTGTTTTTTTTTTGTTTTTGCTCAGAGTATGGTTTCACTGCACTGTCAGACTGTTTACAGTTTCATTGGTGCATTGAATGGAAGCTATTAAATGATCTGTGCCTGTGTTTGGTACAGGGGCGGAGCATCTTGACGACGATGTCTGGGAGATTATGAAACCAGCCGACTTCTTTGAGTTTGCGATACCTTTTGAGATGTCGGGTGATACGGAGGTATGAAGTGCTGGTCTTTTGTTGCCTGTTACATCTATTGCCTGTGCATCTCAGATCTGTTTACCAATCGTTCTGTATGACACAGATGCACGTATGTTTTTAATTTATGTAATGTTGCAGGACATCGTTACTGTTAAATAGCAGTGAATGTGGGATTTCTGTGTTAAAGAAGCAGTGTGTATGGTAGAAATGGTTAAAGTTTAACGACAGCTAGCTGTTAATTCTGACGTAATGAGTAATGCTTTTATGCGACTGCTTTCTTCGTTCTATAAAAGCTTGCCACTAGGACTGGTAGCAAGCAGAAGTTCCTCGGTAGTCGACTTTGGAAAAGAAATCCTAACCTGGAATAATTCTGAAAAACCGAGTGATTAATGTGTGAAACCGTGAACGCTGTATGTATGCACATTGGGGAAATATTACATCTGCTGGCTGGCTGTACGTTGCAGGCAGTACCCGGTGGTTTGCCGTCGCGCTATCAGAAAGCCTTATCACAGCGTTACAAGTCGATTGAGTCGTGGCAGCAATTTGTGGCTGAAGCCGGCTTGACAAAGGAACAACGACGAACGTTTGGTGCAGTTGTTGAAGCCAGATTTCAGGTAAACATGGTCACTGTTTTAGCATGTTCAGCAGTGTCACAGAAACTTTTTTTAAGAGTTATTAAGTTAAGTAGGTCAATTTTTATTGATTCAGTAGTGAGAGAATGCCACTAGATTGCACATCTCTACCACGTACACGAACAGCATTTTGCTTTAAGAAAATAGGAGGGACAGGACGTTGTAATTTTCCAGCAGACAGACTCATATTTTCGACAGTGTTGGATGGATGTTTAAAATTTTCGTTTTTCCTAAATTTCTATAATATGAGAGAATTTGAGCTCAAAGTTGTGTACTTTTTGTAAGAGAATTTACTAACAGTAAGAAAATTCTCCCAACAGGCTACAATTCAGGATGGAGGCATTTGCCCTCTGCAACAACCTTGCCATGGTACCACTGGTGTACACCTTGTATCCAGGTCAGTTTTAGTAAATCATTTCTGTGCTGGTCGTTTTTGTACTAAAATTTCTGCATTTCTGTTGTATCTATTTGTCATGAATTAGAAGAGATCAGAAATCTCAAACCTTATCCGAGAAGTTTTTGTTACCTCGCGAATATTAATGTTAAAAATATGACTGTCATACTGCATTTCTTAATGTTGTCAAAATATATTTTCATACCACAGCTCACAGGCGAAAAAGACGATGCCATTTTAACAGTTCTAATTTTTATCGTGGTTTTTCTGGCTCCTTAAGGCCTAGCCCGTATTTTCTCAACGTTAAACGAACAGCGAATGATTGCTATTGTGTTTTTAGTTTATTTTTGTTGGTGACTGGGTTTGTCGATTGGTGTCGGCAGGAGTGGCTGCGGCAGAGTGGACGTATACATCAAGTCTCCGGTCTGCTGCCGGCAGAGTACAGTACAGCAGCCCACGGACAACAGCCGTGAGCTCGCACTGAATTGTTACATTCTGTCTCATATGATGTCATGTGATAGTACTTGGTTCAGATGCGGGGTTAGGTTGTTCATTGTGATGCTGAGTAGTAAAACGTTATGCAGTGTGCATGTAATTAAGTGGTGCACGAACTCAGACCTATGGGCCACGTCCGGCCCACAGACGGTTGTCATTCAGCCTGTGATGTAGAGAGAAAAAATGAAAAAGCTTGGTTTCTGCTTTCGTCACGTGAAAATAATGCATTCGTGTTGCTTCTTGGGGTCGCGTATGTGCGTCTTTCCCGCAGAATTTTGAAGCTTGGTTTCTGAGTATGTTATTCTGTTGATAGAAGCATTCATTTGGTCCGCAGCAGCTTCCAAATCACCCTTATTGGTCCTCAGCTGGTCCTCAAGTTTGTGCGTCATCACTGTTATTGTTCGGAAGTGTATGAAACAGTTTTGTGATTGCTAGTACAGTTGAGTGCTGGCTGTGAGTTTTCTTTTGCTTGGTCCACAGAGTGAAATTTTGGAAATTGTTGGAACATCACATTGTACACTTATTTTATAATTTATTTATAATAATTTGATGTAATTTATTAATATAATTTATTTATTAATATAATTGATTTATTTTCTACATTGTTGGCTGACACAAAGGGCTTCCAGCCTGCAAAAATATAAGTTCTCAAAGGATAAAGTGCAAGGAAAAGCTAGATGTCAGCAAGATGCTTTCATTATTTTTGTCTTAGCCCTGCTGCGTCCGATGGCAAAAAAACAGGCAGACCCAACATACTCTGCCTATTTACAGAGTTTCAGCTTCAGGTGTGTTGTAGTTCCTGAGAGATTGCTTGATGAAAAATTCATTGCCTGTAATCAGCAGTTGGCTTGAATTTGATGATGCAAAACCTCAGGTATGCTGAGGAAAAAAGAGGAAAAATTGTACATTATTCAGAATATCATTTTGTATGGAAATGGCGTGCACTGGTGATATTGTTTTTGGATGACATTTGTGGATGTGACATTTTTGTGTGATTGGTTAAGTTAACTGTACATGTATGTTAAATTGCAGTCTGGCGTGGGATAAGTGAGTTTTAAATGAACTTTTGCACTCCAAATAGTCGTTTGACACTCATTCTACCATTCTATGGTTGCCGTTGGTCATGTAACCTATGCTTTCATTCGTTTGGTCACTATTCCCCGGAACTGCTAAGCTAAGGCCTTAACGGCTGGTTTAAAGCCTTAGCGGCTGGCTTAGTGGCTAAGCCGTTAAGCTAGCGTTGGTCTGGACCGCTAAGCCTTAGCGGCGGCTTAGCGGTCCAAAATGCTAAAACGTCTGTCACTGGCAGGCCCATCGAGAGGGGGGGAAGTTATCCCAGCCCCCGCGAAGTTTGGGCACCCCGCCGTCGCTCGAAAATTTTAAGTACACCAGAATCCGCCATTTTGAAAAGCAAAATTCTAAAAAAAAAATTCCCCAGTTTGGCCCAGCGAGAATGTTTTCCCCGGCCTCGCTGTGGCTCGCGGCGTCTTTGGTTGCTGCATTGTAGTAATTTTTGAGATCCAAAAGCAAAAACCTTTACATGATTCATAACGACATACGATAAATTACCGTTTTTCCATGGAGTCACATTAGTAACTCATATATTACACTGTAGAGATGAGCGCAGTAGGCCACTAGGCCTACAACCATGTCATTATGTAAAAAAGTACATAACGTGTAACCACGAAACACCGTGCAAGGTACAAACACAAACTCCAAACACAAACTCCAGCCAGTGATCGTCAATTTAATGCTCCTCAGTCATGTTCACTACTGTGACGACCATGATGACGACTGGCGAGGACACGTGCACTCACGCTGGCACTCTGCTTGCAGCAGTGTGAGCACAACAAATTCTTTGATTTATTTTTTTGTTAAACCGCTAAGACAGCTAGCTTATCGGTGGCGGCAGCGTGAAACCTTAGCGGTCCAGGATCGCTAACTTTCCGGTTGGTTGCAGTCCGAAGCCTTAATGGCGGCAGTTCCGGGGACTGTTGGTCACTTTTGAATGCATTTATGGAGTTAACCCATTCTAGCACTGCAGACGTAGCAACCATGTTTTCTCGTGTGACATAGTGTAACGAAAATTGCTGTGGTGCACTGTTTATATGTCATCTCCAGTTGTTAACAGTTGCTTTGATTTCAACTTTGAAGAACTGACAGTGTTTAAAATATCCACTGCGGAAAAAATCCATATTGCGTTGTGTAAATAATGTGCATGTATTGTGATACGAAATATTCTATATCATGAAACTTTCAATTGAACGTCGTGTTTCGTGTACTTTGCAAAGTATGATCTATTAAAATAAATTTTCGACCATTTTGTCAAGTTTACATGAAATAAAGAACAAACTCATTTTACAAACATATACCAGTTTCAATGTAGTGAAACGCAGCTATACAGTAATGCAATACAGCTAAATTTAAGGCACAGGATATTTTTTCGACTGCCATATTGGCAGTCAGATAAATATCTGGTCCTACGTGGTCCGTAGGCTACTATATTTCCCAATTCACGGGCACGAGCGTTAACTGGCACAATTTGGAAAATTCTTCCTCCGGATAAATAGCCGTTTCTCATTGGGTTGGCTAGAGATTCGGCCGCCGTATCAATAAGCCCACAGCTATTAATCCGGCTGCCGGATATATAGTCAGTGACAAAATTTAAAGTGAAAAATGCCTGTAGTAGCACAGTCACTTTGCAATCAACTGTGGGAAGAGACAGAAAACAGACGAGTCTTAAGTTTAGTCTTAAATGTTCATAGATACACAATAATGCCGTGTACGATTTGAACACGGATCACAGGCAGTGAGACATTACCCTATTAAGTAACAATATTAACTGCATTAATTATCTGCAAGACTGCAAAACAGTACTGCTGCAGGTAACTCACAACTCCTGGCACGATGACAGTCAATCGGCTATCACCGACACAAAACGAGCTGTGTGCTGAATGGCACAATACAAAGCAAGCCTTTATATTTTTCCACAAATGCATCAGATATTCAGCTGTTTTCAGTTATTTTTTCACCGATATAGTCTATACAGGGTGGGCCAAAAAACGTGGCACTTTGCTTTTGTCCATATCTTCACCAATTGTTGATTGATTTTCAAAATTCTTTCACTGGCACACTCTGCAGACAATTTGCAATAACGTGATTATTACATATTCCACCACACCGTAAATGCGTCTACACTACCTTGTGAAATGTCAATAACATATGCATACATGATGATAATAACAAACAAACATTTTAGCAAAATTGAAAAAAAAACACTTCAAACCAACATTGCAGTGAATGGAATGTATGACACTAAACTGTGTGGGTCTAACACAGTCTAGCATCATACAGATTATTCATTGCAATGTTGGTCTAAAGTGTTTGTTTTCATTTACCTAAATTTTTATTATTATTGTTAGTTTTTCCTTACATTTATGTTTCACAAGGTAGTGTAGAAACGCATTTACCATGTGGTGGTATATGTAATAATCACATTATTGCAAATTGTCTGCAGAGTGTGCCAGTGAAAAAAATTTTGTAAATTGGCCAACAATCAGAGAAGATATTGACAGAAATAAAGTGCCACGTTTTATGGCCCACAGTGTATATTTGCAGGTTTTAAAGTGACCACTAAATGTCCCACCACACTCAAAATGCGTCAATATACATCATGGGCCATAAAAATGCCATTTTACTTTTGTCCATATCTTCACCAATTATTGACCAATTTTTTTTTAAATTTTCAACTGGCACACTCTACAGACATTATGCAACAATATAATTATTATACAGAGTGGGTCATAAAAAACCGTTCACTATATTATTCTGCTTAAAATGCTACTGCATTTGTTTATATGGACAAAATGACACACCACATAAATTACTAGTTTGTTCTGCACATGTTGATATCAAAACCTAACTAGAAATTTGGGGCAAAGCCCAACGTGAGTCCGCCCAGCGCCCTAAGTCCGATTGGGGGAAATTAGAGGGGGGGGGTAAAATTTTCCCGGCATCAAAGTCACGTGGCCCGAACTCAAATGCATTGGCATACGCCGA
>Ga0209671_1000913_pt1 | contig 22480 bp, 16 predicted proteins | sample WorMetHERISLAND2_2_FD_187401 | JGI IMG/M metagenome (GOLD analysis project Ga0209671, IMG submission 187401) | Marine gutless worms symbiont microbial communities from Max Planck institute for Marine Microbiology, Germany - Olavius geniculatus... | ecosystem: Host-associated > Annelida >... | reverse complement strand
ATTCTGTTCAGTGCATGCCAGTATATATATCGTAAATATTGATACAGGCGATATATACCTCATGATTGTAGTATCACAGCTCGGCTGTGACACGCAAAGTGTTACAGTTTCCGATCTGTATATACTATGATTTTCTATTTGTTTTAATTTTTTAAATTTCGTTTGAAAATTTTTCTTAATGCAATAATCAATTCCTAAACTTCTAGGTGTCAGCAGTCTACTTTTCTTTGGTAGTGATGAACCTTTTCTTGACCTGAAGGGAAGCTATGCTGTAATGTGCCATTGGCCTGTTTTTTGTAGGTGTCAGGTCGAGACTTGGTCTGGTGTCGTGAGCTGGCAATGCGTCTTCTCGTTGGTGAAACTGTCGCAGAGCTGGCAGTCACGCTGGGTGGCGTTGTTGTGTCGTCAGTTGTCATCGGCTGCAAGTCGTCCAAGCGTAAAGTGGATGACGTGGTCAACGACGACGTCTACGATGGCATCAAACGTCTCTATGCTGAGGACGGTTCGACGTCGGCAGCCGACGCAGTGGCCGCTGTGACTACGTGTGCTGGTGAGGTTCTACGCTGCCCACCGGGGTCTCTGCAGTTGCACGACTTTGTCACTCGCGTCAACAACTAGACGCTTGCACATCGTGCTGCCATGCTTGTCTACAGATTCACACAGTTCCGGGGACATTCAGTAAATTTCTTCGGATTCCGTAATGAGTAATTATTTTATTTGCCGTTTGCATTGATTGCACGGCCGGCCCATGACTGTTTGGTTGTGTGGTAGTGGTCTTGGTTCCCAGGAGTAATTTGTTGCGTCTGTACATCTAGTCTGGCCTGTTATTGTTCTTTGTAAGCATCTGATGAGGTGTGGTAATTGTAACGGTGTCTCTGTCTTTTGCAGCATAAGTAATGGTTCGTGGATTGTGCTATCTCGTATCCTTGTAGTGGCTTTTCTCTGCACTTATAGGTAATAGCTCTGTGCTTGTAACTGTGTATTTATATAATTATTGTCGATACCATTTGTTGTTTTTAGTGTTTGTACGTGCGAAAATTGTTTGTGTCGCTAGAATGTTTTGTAAGTTCAACTTTATGTTATGTTTCAGATTATCCAGTCCACTTGCATTTGTATATAATTCACTTCTCATTGTTTCTCGGCTGTCATTTAAAATGATTGACGTAGTGATGTGGTCCCTTTGGAACTGAACATGTTATGGTAGTTTCATCAGTAATTTGAAAATTTCATTAACGTTGTTGATCTTGTGCAAATTCAGTGCCATTCTTGTTTGGTACTCTAATTATGCGTGTGGCTTGGTGGTCTAACGATAACGGGATGGACTGGTGACCGAAAGGTCCCAGGATCAACCTCGAGCCGGGGCACTGCCAGGTAACGACCTTGGGCAAGTTGTTCACACACGTGCCTCTGTCACCAAGCAGTATAATTTGGTGCCAGTCAGAGGGCAGTGACACTCTCTGGCTGGGAAGGTAACTGCGGGCCTGGTGGAAAGTAATAGCAGCCTACCACCGGGTTTATGACTATGTCACCTGCGGGCTGACTGCCTAGAAACCCGGATCAGCTCCGGCCCCTATGCTCGTTATTTAGTTGGGATACCTTTACCTTTTACTTTAGTACTTTATTGTCATTTAATTTGTAGATTCCACTTGTATGACTTGTTTTATCACAATTTGAGTTTTACGGCATCATGTTACAGTGTCTGAAACAGGGTTGCGAGCCAGCGCGGTACCCAAATTACGGCTACGGTTGTTTCATTCCACGTAGGTGTGTAAATTTAATTTATCGTATAATATTGTATGTGTACGTTGTTGTATCAATGTTGCTTCGTTTCGCTGGCGTAGAGCTTTATCGTCGTTTAGTATTTGTAATGTTTTCTGTCTATCTAGTGGATGTGTCGCGTTTGACATTGGTATGTATTTGTAAGTATATTGACCACAGCACCTGTTCCTGTCTAGACGAGATATGTATATCTTTCAGATGGAAATTTAGAATACTGATTGTAAGTAAGTAGCAGGGGTGCGATGTAGTATGGTGGTTAATTGGTGCATGAAGTCTGTAGACAGGCTGCACAGCGCAGAGAGCAGCACTCAAATAAAGTCTACCTGCAGAAAACTCACACATGTGTTGGTCTTTTGTGCTACGAGGGTCATTCAATAAATTCCAGGACCGACGTTCTTATATTATGACAGTAAATCGCACAATTCTTACAGTTAGGCCCTGCAGTTCACTGCAATGTTTCCATTGTTCTACAAGTCGGCCTGAACCCGTAGCATTAAGTTTTTGTTGCCATCGTGTAGAAATTTTCAGACACATGCTGTTGAACATCTTCGTCGTCTTAAACTCAGTGTCGCTGCAAAATGGGAAAACTATTGAAATACTCTCAAACGTGATAAAGTGTCGCTGCTAAGCATAACAGATAATCTGCAATAAATTTCAGCACTTTCTATATCTTCTGCGACTAGAAAGTTTTATGATTATTGTCTGAACATGCTAAACGTCAATGCCCATCATTTATGTCTTGATAATGACGTCATACAAGACACCACGGTAAGTAATGTACAATACTGGCCCTACAACTTCATCATAGTTTCGGTTGTCAACTGTGACTGTGTCCTTACTGAGAGGAACAGTCCTGGAATTTATTGAACGACCCTCGTACTTATTAGGGCTGAAAAAATTCAGATGAATTAAAAATCAGTTAATGAATTTTCAAAAATCAGTCCACTAAAATTTACTTAATTGATTCAAATTACGATTAAAAATTTGTACTTTTTAACAACTTCAAATAGCTGATAATTATAATATAATTTTGCAAAGAACATGGCATCCAGGTTTGTACTTGTATAGTGTTAGTTTGACACTAACAGTCTACACTTTGTGAGCTTTGCTGTCCCATTGAAAGTGTAGGGGATAAATGAAGCAAAATAAATCTAGTGCCAATGCTGAGCTAAAATAACTGAACAACAGCAAAAGGCATCAAAGACTGTTTCTAGAAAACTTCTTTTTGATGCGAAAATGCAGAATGTAACAACGCGAGCATTTTTTCTGAGAAATGAAGCAAACAAGTCGCAACTGAATTAAATATTGTTGACAGCATTTAAAAGAAAATTAAAAACGTCTTTCACATCTATGCCAGTAATGATTAACTTTTTGGCATTTATGTTTTTTGTTACATTCACTGAACATTCATCAGTTCATATACCCTACCTTAATTCGTTTTTGGCTGACCTTAATAATGGTCGCGCCTATGGCACAAGTTTAAGTGCCTGCATCAGTTTTTCTAAATTACTGATTACTGACTGATCAAGCAAATAGGGTTGCTTGACGGCCACCTTGTGGTACCAACAGTCAGCGGCATGGTTACTATTGCCAGCCAGATAGGAACTGACCAACGCCCCGTCCAAACACATCTGTTCTCCAAAATGAAGTGCCTACTTCCTTTAATCCCCAACACTGCATGGCGCATTACGGCCAAAATGTATCAGCGGAATGCCTATTGGAGGCCTAACAAGCTATACACATGTACCACAGTGTCCTACCTAATCCATCCATTTCCGATCGACCCTCTCCTCCCACACCAAACAGCGATAGCCAATTGCCAGGCAGTACAGTCGGCCATCCTAGCGACAGCTTTTTTTGTTTTTTTACGGACATGTCGCGGGCCAAGGTGCACTGGTTCCGTGATTTGACGGACTGTTAGGAATCGCGGAAAAACTTGCCGCTGATGAGTGGACGGCCGACTGGCGTACAGTGGCATAGGCGATTGCTTGCTGCAGCAGCTGCTGATGTTGATGATGATGATGCGCGGCTGCTTCAGCGCTGAGCTGGCGATGCATCATCGCTCTGCCGCTGCATACCTGCCGTGAATAGTCTGTCGGCATACAAGACCGTTCGCTATAGATACGTACGTATGTACAGTCGTGGTCAAATAGCCCACCTTTCAGTCACTCACTGTATGGTAAAGCCGCGTGCATTTGCATGCAGTAGAAATTTACCGGCTTATACGTACGCTATAACGAGTGAAGGCAGAGAGTGTAGGCTAGAGTTTTGGCTTTTTGTCATAGGCGCGTACTTGCCGGATTCCTGCTCCAGGAAGTTTGTTCAGTCGTTAGAGCTGCTGTCAGGAACAGTGTATAATAGCTTTCGTTGCTCCAACGGCGAGCACTAGTAGGCTACTAGAGCGATGTCTTCGTCGCGAATGACACGTCGTGGTCGGACTCGCGTGCGGATCAGACCTCCTCCAGACTCTGACATCGAATCGACACGACTTCGGCCTAATGCCATCAATGGCGTCAGAGATCACCCACATTCACCGACAACGCCGCCGCTGTCACAACTCGGCGTCTCAGCACCTCAGTCGTCACTCCTCTCAGCCAGGGATCAGTCGAGGAAGAGAAGTCTCAAGGAGAAATATCATCTCGACGACCTGGAGCTGAAAAATACTCTCGGTTAGTTACATATTCTGGTTTGGTAAAAAGCTTCAAGCGGAATACAGTGAAATTGATCAAGTTATAGGCTACTGTACGTAAATTCAGAAAAAAAACTTCTGCGACCGTATTATCATCCAACCTATAGTTACTGGCAAAAGTCTAGCCTAGGTATTATAACAAAGTGGACACCGACACGGGGCATGGAGTTATTACTAGTCTTGGCCGTGTAAACCTCCAGGGCTCAAGCCGTTGTTGTCTTTGACTGTGCAATCGTTTCTTAAAGTTGGTTATAATTATACGATTGTTGAATCTGTTCTGTTGAGGAACGGGAACGTTCGGGAGAGTGGTTCTGGCGCGGCATCGGCCGTCGCGAGAATACTTCGCACTCAAAGTGCTGCCGATCTCAGAAGTCATTCGACTGAAGCAGGTCGACCACGTCAAGAACGAAAAAGACATCTTGCTGTCGGTCAAACACCCGTTCATCGTTCATCTGTGAGTTGAACGCATTTCAGTTTTCAATGCCACTGTTTTACTGTATGAATTTTCTATCGGCTATAAACCATTATGCTGTTGTGTTTGTGCTCTGAATGATTAGCTCTGCGACCTGCGTCAGTCTAGCGCTTGAATTTTTCGATAGGCCTATGCAGTTCTAGGAATCTCACTCGCAGCTTCACCCTGCAATTGTAAAGAAAGATAAGCAAACACAGCAGAACTAAATAATTTACAATAGGGGCCTAAGTAAGTCTGCGATAGTAACGCTCTGACTACACTTCTCTACATTTAGGCCTATCTCATACGTGGGTTCAATCGTTTGGTCCTTATCCATTCATTTATTCCACTTAGACCACTTGAGTCCATATACATCATACGAAACCTGCATATCGCTCAGGTGGCTAGATCTTGAGTAAGAGAAAGTGAAAGAAAGTAAAATGCAGCTATCTTGCGAGACGGAACAACTTATAGCCTAGGTCTTATAGGCCGCCTATCGTCTACAGCACGAAGTGCGGCGATACGCCGACGCAACGACATAACAGAAGCGAGACGCAAGCAAGACGTCATGCTTCCACTTTCAGGCACTTGCATTGATGACCTCACACATCGCGGAAGCTCGCAGCCTCAGGGAGGAAAGGGAGCGGAAATTCCCCCCCTAAATTTTGGGCTGTCGAAAAATCTTCTTGTTGGAAAATTTTCGTTAAGAAATGCAAGATTCGTAGCTGCATGAACAAAAAACCCTTTTGGGGGAAATTTACGGACAAAACTGAATTAAATTTCGATCACCGATCATTTTTTTGTCGGAAGTTTGCATATGTCTGTCGGGAATTGTGTCGGAAACTGTCTGCGTCCGTCGGACACACGTTACTGCAACTTCTTGCAGTCCCGCCTAGCCTACCTTTTTCACCCACGATGCCGCTTTGTGCAGCCTCCACGTCCTAACTCGTCTCAAACCTGGATATATCAGTATCGAACGGGCAAAAATGGCGTCGGTAATTTCCAGTGTACAATTGCGTGCACTTGCGTGAGCGATCGAGTGAGTTATTTCTGTGCGAATGATGATCCAGAAATAGCGGCTGATCGTCTTGGTCTCTGGGCATGGCATGGCTGCGCGGTGCATGGCGGGAGGTCGGCGGCGGCGCGGCGCAAGCTCTGCACCCAACTGACGAACGGTTCGTAGCGCGTGCTGGTATCTGCTCGCATGCTGACGTCTGTTTGTACATCGTGGGCCATAAAAAGTTCCACTTTTATTTCGTGAATAGCTCCGTGAAACATTGACCAATTTTGATAATTTTGACATGCAACATCAAGAAGAAACTTGGCGCAATTGACTGCAGTTTTGCCCACCTCATCTTAATACTGTCGCTACACTACCTTGTAAAATGCAGAATTCGTAGTGCGGCCGTTTACAACAATGAATTCATACTGGGTAGCGCATGCGACAGCTCAGAAATGATTAACTGAATGTGACAAACTCGACTGGCGATTGTTGTTTCTCAAAAAGTCACACGTGTTGCATCACAACATGTGCTCGAAATGTCTTCCTCCAGCAGGAACGCAAGCGCGTAGACGTTTACGCCACTGGCTAACAGCACGTTCAATAATTGCGTGAGTCAGAGCGGTCTACTCGCTGTTGGTGCGTCGTTTCCGACATACGATCTTAAAATGAAGACAATTAAGCAACAGATTTTCAATGATTTTGTGGTCTCAGTAATTTTCTGAGCCAAAGCATACCCAGTATGAATTCATTGCTGCAATTAAACGGCCAAAGTAGGCCTACAACTTCTGCATTTCACAAGGTAGTGTAGCGACAGTATTAAAATGAGCTGGGCAAAACTAAAGTCATTTGCGTGAAGTTTATTTGTGATGTCGCGCGGAAAAAAAACTATTAAAATCGGTCTATGTTTCACGGAGCTATTTAAAAGTTTGGCATCTCTTATGGCTCATGTTATAATACTGGATCAGCTGCTCGCCGATTCATACTGTCGGTCTTTTCCTTTTCATGCTGTCGGCCGCGTCGCTGTGGCAACTAAACGCGTTCATTGTATACGAATGGTTTCAGTCAGTCAGTCGACTTGAGATAGCGTAGCGTAGGCCTACTGGCTGCACGCCATCTGTTGCCGCAATCATTACTATCAACTGTCAGAAAGTAGTCTACCCAACAAACAGAGGGGTATGGAAAGGTTTCATTCACACTCGACTTACTTAGTTTAAGGCGCGTGCAGATGCATTACTCCCAGTGGCTTCTATCCCTATACCTGGTGGGCGCAGCTTGCCCCCGGTGAAAAATAGGGGGGAATTCTTGTTAAAATTGTAGATCAAAACTCCCCTCCCCATTTTCACTTTTTCCTATTTTTCAAGCTACATTCTTAACGAAACTTCCCTCCCTATTTTTACTGGGCAATCGTTTGACAGTTGATAGTAATGATTGTGACGAACTGACGACGTAAGACGGGTAATGTGTATTGTAGACTCTGGGCGGATCACAACGAACGGTTCCTGTACATGTTGCTCGAGTATGTTTGCGGCGGTGAACTGTTCACATATCTCCGCAATGCGGGTCGCTTTACTGGCGGCACGGCTCTGTTTTACGCCGCAGAGATCGTCCTGGCGCTGGAGTATCTGCACTCGCTCAGTCTCGTCTACCGCGACCTCAAGCCAGAGAACCTGCTGCTCGACCGGCAAGGTCACCTCAAACTCACCGACTTCGGATTCGCCAAGAAACTCGAAGACCGGTGCGTTTTCATATCATATCTTTTCATGTCATATCACAATACTTGCTATGGCGTCCCTCATCCGTGGCAGGTCCGTTTGTCGAGCTACTAGGCCTATAGTGTTGCACGACGTTTACAATAGCTTATGTCAAGAAATGACTCGATCATTTAGCACTGATTCAGTGGTAGTTATCATAGTTATGTTAGCGCCCGGCAGCTCCATTTTAAGATTTTTAGCTGCGGTTTAAATTTAGCTGATAGTGCGGGAATTCAATTTATAACTTCAGCATAAGAAAAAAATACCTTTCTCTTTGACAAAATCTTTTGTTTTTTGGCTTCGTTACTCGCAAAAAAATGGCGCCGTCCCAGAGTCAATTCTGTGGTCGCTGACAAGAACATAATTATTATGAGATAGTCATTATGAATAATGTTAATAATTATGTTTGTAGTACGTGGACACTGTGTGGGACGCCCGAGTATCTTGCGCCGGAGATAATTCAGAGCAAGGGACACAACAAGGCGGTCGACTGGTGGGCGCTTGGCATACTCGTCTACGAGATGCTTGTTGGGTGAGTGCATTAGATGTGCTCTGCTTCTGTAATCGACTCCGAAACCATCGCATTGTTCTGCATGGTTTACTCATATACCCCGTTTACACGATCAAGCAAACATCGAGCGATTATAGGCCTATATGTTAGCTAGACGAGCCAGCTCGTCGAGTCAGCTCGTCGAGCCAGCTTCATCGTGTAAACGGCTCACGGGTATTAAACGCGTACACAATGATGTGGCACTAAAACAGGATTCCGGATGTGCGATACGCGCTGTCAAAAAAACTCGGCGTCCAAACTCGTTACAAACGTTTTTACGCGCGAAAGCAGCTACTGCTTTCAGCGAGTCTTAGCCATCGCAATTCTGTCTGTCCATCTGTCCGTCACACGGGTGGATCAGTCAAAAGCGGTGCAAGTTAGAATCACCAAATCTTCACCTTCTGCTGCCTGGAAGACTCCAGGAACCGTAAAGCTTTTCCATAAATTCGACGGGGGTGACTCCGAACGAGAGCGCTAAATGAGAGGGGGTAGGTAAAATTTGCGATTTTTGGCCAATAAGTCTCTGTATCTCAGTAACAATGCGAGATAGAGCCTAGGTTACTATTAATCACTAATAGGAAGTCGTACACTGGCTGTCGATTGGCGTCAAATTCAATGACCGTGAATGACCTTGAACGCCAAAATAGGGGGTTTTGTGGATTTTTTTGGCGATTTCGGGCTGCGATACAAGTCTATATCATTCACAAGGTGGCGCCACGGAACTAGCGTTATGCGATCCAGATAGAGAATTTGGTATTTGTACATTAACTTAGCATGAACACCCCAATTTTTAGCTAAATTACTGAACCGGAACTGCCATAGGCTTTCGCGTGTCTTGTGAGCATTAGCTCAAATTTCTTGTTGGATTTTATTTTGTGGTAACGTAAGAATTAGGCTACCACAGCAGTGACTGACTGAGCACTGACAATCAATCCTGCAGTTGCAGACTGTGTGAAGTGATGAGTGGAGAAGACATGCACCAGCCACCGTTAATAATAGACTGAACATCTTTGCTGTCAATTAGCTATAGCATAAAAATATGATATGGGCACAGTACATAGTTATATATGCCGAAAACGTGTATATATGTAATGTGATACGGGCTTCCATTATATAGGCCTATATACTGCACATTGAACAGGTGTGAGCACAAAAATATAAGTCGGTCAGCACATTTCTGCCGACATATGCAGGACTCCTCTGAAAATCAGTGCAACGCTTGCAATGTTTATTCTTTGCTTGGCGTCTGCTTCCCGCGTACAATAGCCTATCTCTCCTGTCAGCAGTGTTCTCTTCATCATTTCCCGGTAGTTTGTTGTTAGTAGACCTATCGCAATTTATCACGACCTCAGCGGTCCGAAGAGGATCCACACTTCGTAGAGGCGATATGTAGGATTCATGCTGTGGAACAGCTAGGGCTATATAAAGCGAGCATCTAGTAGATAGTAGACTGGTGTACTACATTGTTTCGGCTTGCGACTTCTGTTTTTGTATTTTTATTTCAAGTATTTAAAATGACTAGTCTTTCAGGGGCCAGTCTGGAATTCAACACGCGATAATATCGCCCCAAAACCATTTTGCTGTTTTGGAGTTTTAACTCATATCGCCCTTACATAGCTTTGTAAACTGTTGAAGTTTTTTTGCTCTGATATAGAGTATAATTCAGCTTTTTTCCAAACCCACAATTCAAACGTCGCCACGATGCCTTGCTATAGCGGTCGCTGTTGCAAATCATTGCTGCAGGTATCCGCCGTACTTCGACGACCAGCCGTTCGGCATCTACGAGAAAATAATGAGCGGTAAAATCGACTGGCCGAAGCACGTGGACCCGATAGCACGGTAAGCCTATAATAACCTATTGTGTTGTTTCGTATGTAATCGATCGCCGTCACGCTTGTATCGCAGTAGCAGCAGCAGCAGCAGCAAATCTGTTCACACCAGCCGCCAATAAAATAGTTTACAGGCAGCGTTCGCCTTTTATATATCTGCTGATAAGCTGTATATGCGTAACAGCATCGGCCATCACGATGATGTGTTACCCAGTGATAAACTAGGTGTACGTAGGCATATGATTTCTCTCCATAACTCATCCATCAGTAGCATTTATGTGCATTTTACGGGTTTTCACGCGCGACAGCAATCATGCTTCGCGCGTCTTAGCCATGACCTGGGCGTCTGTCCGTTCGTCTGTCAACCTTGAGCTCTATCAAAACGGTGCAAGCTAGGATAACAAAATCTTTACCATGGGCTGCCCCAAAGTCTCTAGTTTTTCGTGACAAAATTTCGTGCCCCTAGTTGAGGGGGTTCTCCTCGAACGATTACATCAAACAGAGGTACCCCATAGAAGACATTATTTTGCCGCCATTGGCTCGCCTAGTGTGAAAACGGTTGCAGATAGGTACAGACTTGCTGCATATCATAACAAGCACTTTTGACGGGCTTTTTCGATTTGTCAACATCGATGACCTTGAACGACCTTGAACCCCCAAAAGAGGGATTGTGGCGATCTTTTTCGCATTTTTGGCTGCAGCGCACAATTCAACAGTGAATTGTGACGAAATGGCTGGAGATAGACCAAGACAAACTGCACATGAAATTTTCAGCATTCAACGTAGATTTTAGCAGTTTAAGTCCCGACTTTTTAGGTTCAAGACGGTTACCCTTGTGTAGCGTGAAAACGGTTGCAGTTAGGCACAGACATGCTGCTTATCATAACAAGCAATAGTGACAAGCTTTTAGTGGTGTCAACATCGATGACCTTAAATGACCTTAAAGCCTTAAAATTGGGGTTTTAGTGTTTTTTTGGCAATTTGTGGCTGCGACGCAGATTTCAAGTGAATTGCGACGAAATGGATGGAGATAGACCAAGACAACCTGCAAACAGGAACTGCTCGGCTGTCGCGCGTCTCATGAGTCTTTGCTCAAATTACTTGTTTTTATTGTCGCCATTTCTGCGCCGTACCGAAAACCTTAAAACACGTAAAATAGAGATGTTGGCGATATAAAACGTTCGATTGAAATACGGATCACAGCGTGACAGAAAATTAATGTTATAATGCGGCCGCATATTGCAGGTCATGCAGGCAGTCCGTCTGTCCGTCTCTCCGTCCCGTACGGTTCGTCACGGGGAAAACAGAAAAGGCGCACGAAAACTAATAATTACATGAACGTTTCCTAGGGCAGGTGTAACCAGTGTGTTAGTTTTATTTTAGTTTAAACGGTCGAATATCAGGGCTAAGTTGAGGCTGGGGAGTGGGATCTCTGGTTGTAGACGCACAGTGCAGTAGGCGAGCTAGGCGGATGACCGCGTACCATGCCAGCACTAGACCAACATCTTAACTTGTTATTATTACAAAATTATTTTTTCGTATTCGTTTCATTGATTTCATGACGTTACTAATTGCATAGTGTAGTCTATCTGATACTTGTCTGTAGTAATAAAATACACATTGTCATCAGTAGTTCGAATTCGTGTTTGCTGCAATGTCGCGTTGTAGGGATTTGATAAAGAAACTTTTAGTTCAAGACCGAACAAAACGACTAGGAAACATGAAGGTTAGTGAAATGTTATCTTAATGTCGTCTCCCTTTGCTAATGTTGAATGATCTGCCATGCAGTACATTTAAACTACATCTTACAGCATACAGAGCGTTGGTATTACCTACCTGTAAAAATGTTAGACCATACACTTAGCCTACGTTATAACAAGAAGCCCAGCCGTCGCTAGGATTGCCGACCGTACTGGTTGTCAGTAACCTTTATAATCATCCATGGTCGATGATTTTCATTTCATCTGAAAAAAATGAAAGGACGTATGCCACTTCCTATTAGTTACTGATAGTAAATTTAATTAGTAACCTATAGCTCTATTTTGCACCGTATAGCCGCAATAGCGCGTAACGACCTTCAATTTGAGATTAATAGTAACCGTGGTCGTACCTCTCCCCGTGTTCGAGATATGGCCAGTTTTCCGTTGAAAAACGAACATTTTTTTAATCCCTCCTTTCAGCCCCAATTTAATGTTATAATCCCCTTGGATTAGATCGCTGAAATTTTGCTTGCCTAGGTTTAATTTAAGGTCCATGGCAAGTTATTCGTGTAGTCTATGGACGCATGATCACCATGGACCACGGATAGGAAGTCGACCCCCGGGAGTCGAATGGTCACGTGACCGATGATGTCGCGTGACCCGAAAAGGTCAAACTCGTGACCCCATTATCTTTGAGGCGCCATATCTCCGTAACGGTGCAAGATAAACGCATGGTGACGATGAACCACTTATAGTGAATCGAATGGTCTCGTGACTGACAATGTCTATTGTTTAGTTAAAATAATAGAGAAGGATGAAAGGATCATTGCTGCTGTACAATTTGAAATTAAACTGTTTGATTTTTTCTACTAGTCTAAACAGCTCACTGACTTTATTTATACGGACATATACTGTAAACTATCGAAATGCTTTGGACAGACTCCGTGTTCGTATGAACATTATCCTGTTTCTACAAGGAACACGCAAGGAAGTTGCGCGTTGTGTTAATGTACTTTGTCAGAATGGTGCGCATGATGTCAAGAATCATCGGTGGTTTCGAAATATCGTCTGGGACGAAGTCGTTGCCAAGCAAACCGAGGTCAGTTGGGCGTATTCTATTTATTAATTAATTCATTCATATGTTAATTAAGCGTTGATTTAACCTTGTTCAGAGTAGTCAATAGAAATAGCTGTCAAATTACTGACAGTGGCACCGATCATTCCGTCATGTATTTGCCGTTTTGTCGAATCCGTGCGACGCGTTTTTGTGGGCTGCGCTGCTTCAGTAGATAGAACCATACGCAGTTTTCTGTCTTCGAGTGATCAGTGTAAGCCTACACTGTCTGTTTTTAGCCGACCGTACTTGAGTGACGGTCGAGCTTATGGTACAGTTGTCATCTTTCCGTCCGTCTGTCGTCGTCTGTCAGGGGATGTATGTAGCGAAACGGTGCGAAATAGGGCCTATGCTGCTACTGATCACTAATAGGAAGTCGCATAATTCTATTGGCTTTTAAATGGCATGCAAATCATTGACCTTAGATGACCTTGAAGGGTCGTAGCCCACTATAGTATGCCAATCGTGCGGTATTGTAGCTAAACGGTAAGTCGTATGGGATCGTGATTGTAATATCATATAGGGCGCTGGCGACTTTCTAAAGGCTGTCAATAGTAACCATGTCTCCATCTGCAGCAGTTTGGCCGCAATTTTGAATGGAATGTTTCTAGCTATAAGTGGCTGTATCTCGGAAATGGTGAGAGATATGGTCAAGGTTACTATTAATCGCCAATAGGAAGTGGCATACGCCTTTTCAGATGACATAAAAATTAAAAATCATTGATTTTGGATGACTTTGAAGGTCGGTACGCGCTGTTATGGCTAAACTGTGCGAGATAGGGCCAAGGTTACTATTGATTACTAATAGGAAATCTCATACGCCCTTTCAGATGAGATGACAATCATCGACCTTGGATGACCTTGAAGGTCACTGACAACCATAACGGTCGGCTGTCTTAGCGACAGCTGGGCTTCTTGTTTTCTCAGTGTTCTAGTGTGAAGTAGCGATTCACTTGCATAGTTTATATTTACGTAGATCTACTATTTTTTGCTTCTACGAGTAAGAGCAGTTACCCTTTGGTCACGTCTGCAATGTTAGATCTACAATGTAGATCTGCACGACTGATCACGCGCTCTACTAAGATACAGCGTCTTTGCGTTATAGGCCTAATGCTCTCTGGCGATGTTTTGCTGATGTCGCGCATGTGCCGAATCGCTTTCTGTGTGTCACACGACTCATAATCGCATACTGCAGCTGCAGCAATTGCAGTCTTTCTTAGCTTAGCAATGCTGTTTGTATAGTGCAAATAGGTCTATTATATAGAAAGATAGTATAGAATAATAGCTTATTTAGCAGATGTTTTGTTCGTATGCTATTCGGTGCATTTGCGTGTATTACAACAGAGCGATTTGAATTGATGCTGTAAACGTAAACCTACAAACCGGCTCAAACAGTTACCACGGCGCTCAAGAATAAATTTGAAAAAAAATTGTTTGAACATATACTACGCCTACGCTACAGAATTTTGTGAAACAATAATGTTTTTTAAAATATTAATATTAATATTAATTTTATGTAGAGAAACGTTCGTAATGTGGTGAGATCTTTTAATTTTTTTCTTACAACAAATTCATTGCTACTATGTCTACGATGGAAATGTAAAAAAATCGGTCATTAATTGATGAAAGTATGAAATATAGTAGCTTAGACCTATGTAGGCCAGCTACTTTATGTGGAGCACCTCTTACATTTATCTGAATTTCTGTGCACCTTCTGAAGAGCCTACCACGGATAAAGATTATCTGTCGAGATTGAATCAACTTTACTGTTCCGTTTTTACGCGCAACAGCAGCTACTGTTGTAGCACGTCTAAGCCATCGCAATTCTGTCTGTCTCTCTGTCTGTCTGTCCGTCTGTCACACGGGTGGATCAGTCAAAACGGTTCAAGCCAGAATCACCATATCTTAATCGTTGGCTACCCGGAAAACTCTAGTTTCAGGAACCGTAAAGCTTTTCCATAAATTCGAAAGGAGTCACCCCGAACGAGGGCGCTAAATGAGAGGGGTAGGGAAAATTTGCAATTTCCAGCCGATAAGGCGTTGGCAGAGCGAGACAGGTTACGCCCTTTGGTGAGTACAAGCAAAACACTATAGATAATTAGCCGCCGGTCGTCTGGCACCCTCTGGCGACTGAAAAAAACATCGCTGCTAGGATGGGTGAACTTAGATTTTGTTTTACTGGGCTTTCAAATATGCATCGCTGTTGCGCGTTTCCCTTTGCGTTAGCTGGGCTTTTCTTGTAAAATCTTAGGCCTATATGTTGCTAACAGTTTCACTGTCGGGATGAATAGCGGGGAGGCTTGTACATGTTGAATGCTGTTCGCTAACTGACACGACTCTTTGTATTATTTTCTGTGGCCTTGCAGCCGCCGATAGTCCCCCGGATAAGGCACACTGGCGATACTCGCAATTTCTTTGAGTACCCCGAGCAGAATTGGCAGAGCTGGTATGAGAAGGCGGCCGATACTGTGAAACAGCAGGTATCATTAACCTAATCAGTCCGCGATGTTCATTTTTTGCTGCGCGTTTGCAATTTTCCTGTGTTTATGCGTTATGTTTAATTTGTTTTAACACCCGTAGTCGTCGATTCCTTGTCCAAGCTAACACTGGGCTTCGTTTCTGTCTGTTGTGATCTAACGACGTTGCTGTTATTCACCACTGACACTAGACTAATAACGACTTGGGTTGTGGTCAGATCATACCGAAGTGCCAGCAATCGTAAAAACCAACAACAGGTGTAAGACGTCAACTGTTAATAAGCCGTAGGTAAGCTTACAGAGTGGCAGTGGGGCAGACATGTCTTTCCACAGAACGTATTTCTAGTTAACAGTTTATACATTTTAATTAGTTTAATTTTCTGCAAAAATTAAATAATTTACGCGCAAAAATTAAATAATTTTACACAAAATCGGTCATTTTGATTTCATTTGGCAAACTGTCAACTGATACTGCATGTAGTTAGTGGGCACATAAGGTCTTAAGTTCAGCTACTATAGGCAATTAAGCCCAGATTCGGCGGCGGGCGGGGGGTCCATTGGTCCAGACCCCCCTCCCCTCCCCCAGCTCCCAGCAGGATGACCCATGAGATTTGCGCAAATCCGAGCTCATTTGCATGGGTGAAGGGGGGGGTAGCAGCGGCAACTGGACAACCATTTGACTTGGACCCCTAGCTCTGAAAACCTGGCGCCGCCCCTGATCAAACCAGATTATGCAGAGAATAAAATGGGTCCTCGAGGTCATGGTCGAAATTATTTCTTGTCCGACTTGCACATAGGCATAATGTGTGCATGCTTAATGTGTGATGACTTATTGTGTTTGTGACTTCTAGGCCAAGCCTATTATTACGACCTTTTTCCAGCGCAGCGCGTTCCAGCTGATAGGCCCATTGGGTTCACGCTATAGTGAAAGCAATGACCTTGAATAGCCAGTTTGCGTTAAGGCGCATACAGAGCGACGTAACTGAGCCGAGTCTGAACTGAACTGACACGGTTTATTTTTTGACGAGCTGACCAACGGGTAAGCAGAGCAACAGCAAGCCCATTGGTCATTGGTTGACGCGTACGTGAGAGTAGCCTAGTCACGTAAGCTACCGACGCTGCGCGGTGCCTACTGTAATGCATTACTGCTTGCTTATTGGTCAGTTCGTCAAAAACTAAACCATGTCAGTTGCAGTTTGGTTATGTCGCTCGGTACGAGACTCTACATTCTGTTTCCCGCCGTTTCTGTTTCTCGAGCTCTGAAGCGTGGCTCTTGGAGACGACTGCGTGAAAAAAATCACCATTCGGAACAGTCAGTATCGAAAGCATCGCGCGGTGTGCTGTCTAGTGTCTATACTTGCGGCCCGTTCAAGCTGTGGACCCCCGCAACTGCGGGGCTCAGAAAACGGCGCTCATCAATGATCATCGTTACAACCAACTGAATAAGCTATATACAACGCCGCGTTTTCTACACTCAGTCGATGGGCTTAAAAAGCCCCTATGGCGATGAGCTCGTTTAGTTGCCCATCTGTTTTGATTCAGTTTTTTTAAAAATTTGGCACTGCATTATTGCAGTAGTCTGGTTTAGCTAGTCATATTTCTCTCAGCCGGAAACATTACTAGCTCTGTAACCCACACTACTGCAATTATTCACTGAATTGCATGTCGTGTACATTGTTATTTCGTGAATCCTGTTGTTTTAATCACAGATACTCTATGTCCATATATATTGTTATACTGCGGCTAGTGAACTTTCCATGTGGCAGAATGCTCAAGCGTAATGCGATTAATGCCCATACTGAGAACCTACCGAGTGCCTTTGCTGAATTTTGCGTACAAAGCCATGAAAATGGTAAGACACAGGTGCAGTTGAAACGCAACTGTTCAACTAGAGCTAAAGTGTAGGATACAGACCTACAGCATCAAGCCAGCTGCATCTCCCATCCCCTCGACATTTCCACGTGGTCGATTAAACAAAAAACCCAGACGTCTAGAACTGTAAACGTAAGAAGTGATAGCATCTTCTCTTTAGCATAAGCTTAGGCCTACTTGGTCACGCTTCAACCTTGGCCATTGTAGGCCTACTTTTTACGCCAAAAACTATTCATTTTATCTCTGTCCTAACTCCTAAGATGCACCAGCGACAAAATATGAAGTAAATATTCCAGCTGTAATATTATTATTTAAATAATCTTGCAGACTTCTGGCAAGGAAAATACTGTTTTTTTTGTAAGAATTCATAAGAATTGAACGCAATGACAGTAGTGGCTTTGGCAATTGTGTAGCCTATGTGTATGAACATAGCCTATGTCTTGTGTGGCAGGCACCGATTCAACCGAGCGTGGAACACGACGGCGACTCACAGAACTTTGACGTTTACCCGGAGGTCGATCTGGACTCACTGCCGCTGGCTGCAAACAACGCCGTCGACCTGGCGCTATTCGACGACTTCTGACGACGTGTCGGCGCACGTTCTAGCTCTCACAACGAATCATATCGATACTGAATAAGTGTTCACATTGACGAAAGTACATTTCCCGTGATCTCAAGACCAGTAACTATAGCCGTCAACTAGCTGGGTTTCTGTGGAATGGCTTGCATACATGAGTGATGGTCAATTCTGTCCGTTGTCAAGTAACAACTGCAGATATTTTTCGCCAACGTTTTGCAGCAGTTGTTTTCTTAACGGTCTCGTAGAGCCCCAAGCCAGTGGCGTAGCCAAGGGGACAAGGCATAAGCATACGCTTAAACTGCACTAAATGTGCCAATTTGGTCAGTTGACTCGCGAAAGTAGTTACAATTGTTGCCACCAGATATCATATTTTAAATCTAAAATGCACGAAATTCGATTTCGGCTGAAGCTGCGCGCCAAGCCCCGCTGGGAAGCTTAGGCTGCAGCGCTCCCGGGACTCAGCTGGATTTTAGGGTCTTACATCTAAAGGAACAAAGAGAGGAAGAGGGGGAAAGGGAAAGGAAGGGGATGCGTAAAAGGGGGAAGGAAAAAAGAAAGGAGGGGATGAAATGCAGAAAGAAAGGCGAGTGGAAGGAACACATTTCTGGCTACGCCACTGGCCCTAACCAAGTATCTATAGGCCTATATTCAACGCCAAAATATAAGTATTTGCGATTCTACAAAGTGGTGCTTTTTGTTAGTGAGTCAGTAACAGTTTCAACTTTCGAACAGTTCTGGTATGGTTTTAAGTTTTGCTGCATGGTTTTTCAGCAGAATTAAGCCCAGATTCCATTACGCCGACTATTAGATGCATTTTCAACTTTTCGCGACAATTTGGCTAATCTGGACATCAGCCAAAAATTCTTTCTATGCATATTGATTTTTTTAAAAATTCGGATTGGGGGTCTGTGGCCTAGGACAGTAGGAAATGGCGATTAGCGACTACAGGCAGTGACCGGTACGTGATTGGGCCTACAGCATGCTTCTTCCAACACAATTATGTTACTATCACAAAAACCGTACCGACTTCTACGAACGGTATGATGTAAATGGGTCGTAAAAGAAAACTACACAATGACGTCGTGCTGCCAGTTATCACCACTGCTGTCCATAGTAAGCTATCTTGTCCATCCTTCAGTCACGTGTCTGCTACTAACTTAAAAACGAAAAGAAAGGTTATATCTCAACACACGCATGCACTTGGTTTTTTTGGTTAGACTGGCTCATTTTCGGATGTAAGGTTATCCTGGTTAAGTTAATCCCACAAGTCCCGCAAAGTAGGCTATAGGCCTACCCTGGCGTAGCCACAGGGGGAGACTGGGGACAGGTGCCCCCCCCCCAGAAGCTAACTCAGTTACTCAAAATAGTGTCCAAAACGCTTAATTTTCACACAAAATTCCGAAAATTTTGGGGGGAGGGGGCTAAGGGACACCCCTCCTCACACCCCACCTTTGAGTGCCCCCCACATCCAGATCCTGGCTACGCCACTGAGGATACACTGTTGCAAATTGATGTGGCTGGACCAATTACCAATATCAAAGCACTGGGGATGACCACAAAATATCTATTTTCAGATTACAAATTTACAAATCGAGTCTAGTTACACAAACAACGAACAAAAGCATTTTATTATTACTGCAAAAAAATCAAATAAATGCATGAGACTTGAGAAATACTTGGCCAATAACACGTGGTATCAAAACGTCCATAAATGCTTACACAACTCATAAAAAGCTGAGTTACAGCAACGAACTCGATTGGAAGCAGCGTTAGTTTACATGTCCAACATAAAAATACTGACGAGCTAGTGAATAATATCATAAATGGGCTATTTTGCGAGTTACTGACATCGGAGTAATGGGAGTTCACGTAACCAGTGGTTTATATCCCCCAAATCTGGAACTGAAATCGGGCGCAACTTCCCCCCAATTTTAGGCTCAGGTTCCCACCACTTTCAAACTCAGCCCCCCTCTTTGGGCTTTATTCCCTCTCTAGGGGGAAAGTTTAGTTAAGGATGTAGAATGCGTGAAAATAGGGAAAAGTGAAAAACAGAGGAAAGTCAAAATGGGGGGGAGTTTTGTTAAAAGTGTAGAGCAAAGAATAGGGGGAAAGTAAAAAAATAGGGGAGTTTGGTTAAGGGTGTAGATTGCCCAGTAAAACATAGGGCGAAGTTTTGATTTACATGCTTAACAAAACTTTCCTCCTATTGCTTACCCCCCTTATTTTTGACGTTCACCTTTAACAAACCCCCCATTTTTTGCTGGGCGCAAGCTGAGCCCGCCAGGTATAGGGACAGAAGCCACTGCACGTAGCATACACGCATATACATACACATCATGCCAAGACCACACAACTGTTCACGTTAAAAGTTCAGTATTAAAATATGCTTATCGGCAAAAAGCAGAATAAACGAAATTACTACGGACATGACTCTTTTACTGACGGTTCATGTGAAACAAAAAAAAACTAACCATTTTTCCGCAATAGTGGGACGTTGTCATCTACTTTTAATGATGGTGCGTACAATTCACAACGTTTTTACACGCGAAAGCAGCTATTGCTTTCAGCGCGTCTTAGCCATCGCAATTCTGTCTGTCCGTCCGTCCGTCTGTCACATGGGGGATCAGTCAAAAACAGTCTAAGCTAGATCACCAAATCTTCGCCGTCGGCTGCCTGGAAGACTCTAGTTTCAGGAACCGTAAAGCTTTTCCATAAATTCGAAGGGGGTCACCCCAAACAAGGGATCAATGACTGAGATCAATGACTTTGGATGACCTTGAACATCACAGTGCAGCACGGTAGTGCTGACACTGTTGTAAGGGCATCAAAATAGGGTTTTCAATAAATTTTTTGGCAATTTTGGGCTGCAACGCAAGTCTATATCATTCACAAGGTGGCGTCACAGAACTATCATTATGCGATCCATATAGAGAATTTGGTATTTGTATATTAACTTAGCGTGAACACCCCAATTTTCAGTAAACTACTGAACAGGAACTGCTATAGGCTTTCGCACGTCTCGTGAGCATTAGCTCAAATTTCTTGTTCAACAAAGCTGCCAAAAATATTAAAAAACAATCACAACACGTTATCTGATTTAAAATCAGTCAGCAGACTGCCAGAAGGACATGGACAATGGAAAGTAGCCAAACACGAGACAAAATAACTGATTATCATTGATGGAAAACAACGAACATTGTCTAAGACATAAAACGCTAACACACAGGATGCTCATCATCAGTAGGGAATGCACACAAAGAACACGCACATTTTGTACATACACTTGGCATGAAAAATCTCCCATGATTTTCAACCTTGTCTCCTTAGTCTGTAATCCATAACGTGTAGTTTGAGACAAGAGAGCACATTCGTTAAAATGTACGCTAACCAATACGCTAACAGTCAAAAAATCAGCGGTGTAGCTAGTATGGAGCAAATGGAACAAGGGTTGTTCCCCCCCCAGAACGCCAAGGGCTACTTATGCGATTTGCAGAGATCCAAAATCTTTCGGGGAAAGGTGGGAGTTTGGAGAAATAAACGTACAATAAATTTTTCTCCCTGCTTCGCTGCAGAATATTTGTACCCCCCCCCCACTTTTCAATTTGCAGTGCTGCCCTTGTTTGCCATCACCATTTAAACTGAAGTAATACTGGTCAGTTGATTATCAGACAACGATTAAAAATGTTGCCACCAGATCTCATATTTAAGGCTACAATGCATCAAATTGGCCTTTGGCTGGGACCCCGCTCCAGACGACACTGCGAGATGTGCTCCCCAGACTCCCTATCTGGAATTTAGGGGTCCTAATTTTAAGGAAAAGGGAGAGATGAGAGAGAGGAGCAAAGGAAAACAGAGGGAGAAAAATAAGCAAAGGAGAAAAAGGAAGTAAAGGGAGGAAGGGTGAAGGAAGAGAAAGGGAAGGAAGGGAAGGGGAAGACCCTCTGGATTACCCCCCCCCAGAAAAATTTTCTAGCTACACCACTGCAAAAATATGAAGCAATAACATCATAAAACGAAAAAGTCAGCAAAATTACAAAAAGTTGACGGTCAACACAAACACAAATGCATATTACATATCAATGAAAATGAACGACTACTGCAGTGCTGCTTTGTGTTTTGTTAAATGAGCTTAGAAATACTTTTCCGGAGTTACTAAAGAAACATGTGCTTGTCAGTCAATCACTCTATCACTGAATAAAAACAGACACATACAATGTTAAATGTCGCAAACGAATCATCTGCATACATACATTTGGCACTAAATTTTTGTAGAGTTGTCAATCTTGACTCTTAATTCAGTAATCCATAACGTGCAACCAGTAACCGTTTAAAAACACAAAGCAATTACGGCATAAAACGTAGGCAAAATTGTGAAAGTAGATTGTCAAGTTGCCAACATGACCACAATATGTGAATATTACGCAGTAATGAATATCTATCTCCAAGTACTGCTGCTTTTGGACTTGTTACTCCAAACTAGGCAAAATCTCCAATAAAGAAAATACTGAGATTAGGTATACAAATGTATAAGGTTTAACAGATTGTCTTGTTGTCGAACTACCAATGGCCAAGGGACTGTAGGCTGTCATGATGAACGAAGCATATAACTATAAAACTACAAACATCCTCGCAAAGCAGTACTTACAGGGTGCAGCCAAAAAGTAGGCCCCCCTAAAGTTTTTTGC
>Ga0209671_1000911_pt1 | contig 22489 bp, 10 predicted proteins | sample WorMetHERISLAND2_2_FD_187401 | JGI IMG/M metagenome (GOLD analysis project Ga0209671, IMG submission 187401) | Marine gutless worms symbiont microbial communities from Max Planck institute for Marine Microbiology, Germany - Olavius geniculatus... | ecosystem: Host-associated > Annelida >... | reverse complement strand
TCTCTCAATGGTATGCCTATTCCAGTCGTTGAGAAAACTAAATTTCTTGGTATGATCTTTGATCGCAAGCTGTCGTTCATACCTCATCTTTATTATCTCAAGGAAAAATGTCTCAAAGCTATAAATCTATTACGTGTTGTTGCTCACACTACTTGGGGAGCAGATCAACAAACACTTCTGCACCTTTACAGGTCTTTAATAAGGTCAAAGTTGGACTATGGCTGCATTGTGTATGGTTCAGCTAGACCTTCCTACCTTAAGATCCTGGAACCCATTCACAATCACGCTTTACGCTTGTGTTTGGGTGCTTTCAGGACTTCACCAGCAGTCAGTTTATGTGTTCAGGCTACTGAACCTCCACTAGCTCTAAGACGTAAAAAGCTAGCTTTACAATACTGCCTTAAGCTCAGTGCAAATACAAATAATCCGGCATACAATGCAGTTTTTAATTCTAAGTTCAAAACTCAGTTTGACAACAAGCCGAGCCAAACTCGCCCACTGGGCTTTAGAGTTGAAGACGACATGCACAATCTCGGCTTCAAGAAGAAGAATGTTCTACCTACAATCGTTTCCACAATCCCACCTTGGCATCTCAAACGCCCTAACTGCAACTTCAGTTTATGCTGTTACGATAAAACAACTACTAACCCAGAAGTGTTCAAATGCAAATTCTTTGAGCTTCGCTCAGAGTTTTCACACCATGTAGAGATCTACACAGATGGGTCCAAGGATGGAATGAGAACAGCTGCCGCTGTTGTTGCACCCAACTCTGTCAAAACAGTTCGCTTACCTGACAATGCTAGTATTTTTACTGCTGAAATTCATGCACTGGACATGGCGCTAGACATCATCCGCCGTACAAGAAGCAAAGATTATGTGGTTTTCTCTGACTCTTTGTCTAGCTTACAAGCAATCAAGAGCTGCAAAGTCGAAAATCCACTGATCTTAAAGATCCTGAAGGATCACAGCCAACTAATTAATAGTGGTAAATCTATAACTTTCTGCTGGATTCCCAGCCACGTGGGTATCCTAGGAAACGAAGACGCTGACATCGCCGCTAAGGCAGGACTTGATGTCGCCATCACCAACATGAGATTTCCAGTTGGCGATCTGTTAGCTTGTGTCAACCAATTGTGTGTTAAAGAATGGCAAGAAATGTGGAACCAGTGTACATCAAATAAACTTTACAGTGTGCAACCGGTCGTAGGTCGCAATGTCAGTTTATCACTGGGCCGCCACGACTCAGTCCTTATCAACCGCCTTCGAATTGGTCATACAAGACTTACAAACTCTTATCTCCTAAAGGGAGAGAGTCAGCCAGTATGTGAAGCTTGCCATTCTCCGCTCACAGTTAAGCATTTTTTGGTAGACTGCACCCGTTACAGTGCAGCACGTCAGAGATATTTTGGAGTGGACACACTCAAGGACGTTTTTGAAAATGTTGCATCTCGCAACATCATCGCTTATGTTAAAGATATCGGCTTTTACAATCATATATAATGTTGTTTTTACATTAGCTTAATAGCCTTGATCGTAACAAGTATTTTAGCTTTGCTTTTAATTGATATATTAAATGCTTTTAGTTAATTTTAACCATGTATGGCACTGAATGGCCTATTTTGTGCTGATGTGCCGTTAAGAAACTACTCACTCACTGACTTCCAGATGATGGGAAGGTTTGTAGGGTTGAACGTTGAACCCCCAGCCAAAACGTGAGAAATTTTGCAAATTGCTGATGCTTCTTGTCGAATACCAACAAGAAGCATTTTGCCAAATTACTTTGGTTCTTCTTCATCTAGTTTGAGTTTGAGTCGGCTTGGTTGGCTGGTTACATATCGAGATGGTTTAACAGCCCGCAGACACTTCACCCATCCATGTATCGTACCAGTATGGCCGTTCATAGGGCAACTGCATTTTTCGGACATAGATGATTTCACTATACCACTATGCAATGCTGCCCACTAGATGCTAAACCTGGCATGTAGACAGTGCATGTGATTGATGCAGATCACAAAGATGGAGCTGCAGCAGCAGCAGCAACAACTTATCTCAATGGAAGGCTTCGATGGCTCGACGGTCCGTGTTCTTGTGTCGAGGCTCATCAACGTCGTTCTTGCTCTGCTTGCCGTTATTCTCGTCTTTGTACATACCGGCATTCATCTGCTCGGACCATTCTTAAACACTAGGTATGTGCAGTGCCAGTTACTTTGTGTATAACTACACCATGGTTCATAAAAAAAACGTGCCAATTTTATTTTTTGAGTAGCTCCGTACAGCATTGGCAGATTTTAATAATTTTTGGCATGCGACATCAGGAAGAAACTCGATGCAAATGACTGCACTTTTGGCCACCTCGCTTTCATACTGTTGCTACACTGTCTTGTGAAATGCAGATTGTTGTGCCTTCTGTTTGCGAGTTTTAATTGGCCAAACTACGACTTCTGCATTTCACAAGGTAGTGTAGCAACATTATTAATGTGAGGTAGCCAAAACTGCAGCCATTTATGTCAAGTTTTTTTCTGATGTCGCGTGCCAAAAATTATTAAAATGGGCCAATGCTCTATGGACCTATTCGAAAAATAAAAGTGGCACATTTTTATGGACCATTGTGTAGATAACTGTATCGGCTGAGTGCTGTTATTGTGTAGCTGTCCGCTTGACCTCCTACCTTAGCACAGAAGTTACTTCTGCCCTTTGAAATGTTTACACTACAGGGTGGGCCTAAAAAATTAAGCTGTTGCACTTTGTCCATATTTTCGCTAAATATCAATCAATTTTTACAATTTTTTTCACCAGTGGACTCTGTGAGAAATTTGCTACTCAGGGGCATGCACACCACACTTATTATGTCACTACACTACCTTGTAAAATACAAATGTTCAAAAACGTACAATATCTACAGATGGATGGAAGGTCTAATGGTAAATTTTTGAAATATTCAACTTAAATGTTAAAATATGAGTTATAGTAAGTGTCAAAAACGTTGGAGGATATATTAAGCATTTTTTTTCAAATAAGTTCTACGATTTTTCTGTGCACTAATTTTCAATGTGTGTTAATGCTGGTTGATGGTAGAAATTTTGCTCAGTTAACTGCATGAGCATACAGAGCAATGTATTTCAATTGTGCGGCCCTACAAGCTGTGCACTATTCTTTGAAAGATGAAAACTTGCTCTGTAGCTACACCTAAACCTTTTTGACACTTATTATAACTTATATTTAAAATTTTACTTAAATACTTTAAAAATTTACCACTCGACCTTATTACCATCTGTAGATGTTTTACGTTTTTGGATATTTATATTTTACGATGTAGTGTAGCGACATAATAAGTGTGGTGTGCATGCCACTCACTAGCAAATTTCTTCCAAAGTCTGCTGGTGAAAAAAATTGTGAAAATTGGTCAGTATTAAGCAAAGATATGGGAAAAGTACAATAGCTTACTTTTTTTGGTCTACCCTGTAATTTTGTTATTTCTGTGCATTTTTTTTTGTTTTCAAGTTAGGATCCCTTATGGATGGACTGAAGGACAGACAGATGGGTAAGACATACAGTGTGGCCTATTAGGATGGCCATGCAGTGGTGATGCACACTTATAACTTGTTATGTTTTAGTAATATCTAATGCAGTCTTGGGGCCGGTTGCACCAACCAATTTTAAGTACGTAGCGTACTTAGTTAAGTACCACTTAGAATAAAGTGGTCTTTAACCAGCTACTTAAATCGATTTCGTTGCACCAACACAATCCACACGTCACTTAGCTAAGTGACAGACTTAATTGTAACAACGCATGCCATTGGCTGATTTCGATCACGTAACAACAGCATTTCCTTGATGACCAATTATGTAATAGATATCACGCTTCATTGACAACAATGGCCATCGCTTGAAATGCCGTATATAAATTGGAATAATTTCAGAACAGTATAATTTTGAGCGAAGTGTAATATATAGGCCAAATTTATGAGAATCAACATAAATATGGAGTGATACATATTTGGTTGACAGTGAATATAACCTGAAAAAATAAACTTTGTAGATTACACTGAACTCGTACTTGTCAGCGCACTGCTGTTTAGAAAAGTGATTTGTTTTCACTTAAAACGATCTCAGCTGTAAATACTCAACGACAAACAGCATTACCCATGTGTATTTGCCAGTTTTCTTTGCTTTTGTTGATGATATGTAACAACTGTTACCTAAAATCGTCAGTTTAGGACGATAACTTTGTCATGGTTTGCTAAATAGAGATGACGTCTGTCTTATTTTTGCCAGCTCCGCTTAAATTTAAGTGGGCAGCTTTGGCCACTTATTTTTAAATGATGTTTAAGCAGGCTGGCATACTTAAGTGATGTTAGTGCAATGTATTTCCTGCTAAGTACGGTGGTTAAGCATGTACTTAAATTTAAGTATGGTTGGTGCAATGTGCCCTATGTGATGAATTTCCTTTTATTACTATTTTTGTTTGTCATAGTTTAGTGTATTTTTTACATAATGGATTCACTTTTTATTTGAAGTAGCACATTTGTTCAGTTATGCAGACTGAAATCATGCCTTACTGAATTAAATTATTTTATAATACACACTTGCTTTCCACAGCATATGAGTTTTGACGAATAAAGCAGTCTTATTGTCTGTGTATTGTCATCTTAGTATTGCATGACAGAATTGCCAAACTAGTGACATTTTGGTAAGTAAAACAAGTACGAAAATGAAATTATTAATTTTTATTTTTACAAAAATGTAAGTTAGGATTTTTAGATTGATGGAAAACGAAAACTAAACTAGCAAAAAATTATGACAAGTACATTGAACGAAAACGAAAATTATTGGTGGTAGAACGAAAGAAAATGAGATTGTATGCTATTTTACCTTAACTTTGGGAATAGCCTGAATATTGTTGATTAGATGTGAAGTTGCTGTTGTTAAGTTACTTGATTATTATTGTGTTTTAGGTTTCGGTGTATATGTATGGCATTCGTCATTGCTGCAGGAGCAATAATTTGGCAGAACCGACAGTTTCTGTCAACGTACACTGGTTTTGTATTGCAGCCGCCAGCAGCCGAAGCAACAACATGATGCTTCATTGTTTCAGTGTTGCTGCAATTCCGTGCTGGCTGTGTGTCACGTCTAGTCAGTGCACTAGGTTCTGACACTCACTCACTTGACATTTCTTCGTGCCAGTTGCAAGCTGCTGTGTCATCACAGGCAGTCTTAAGCCAGTGCCACAAGAGCAGTTTGGTAGGAAATTTGTTGTTACTAAATTGTGAGCACATGTTGGAGTTGAATATACTTTTAAAAAACTTTTTCCGTTTCTTTCTTGGGACCGTTGCATTATGCATGTATAATGACAAATGTCTAAGCATTCAGAATTATCATGTCTGGAAAGAGGTCTTTGAAATTCCTGTAACGCTTCATTTGTCTCCAAACAGTTTTTAGATTTGCATAGTCGGTAGTTGTTGTTGTATAACGCTACATAAAATTATACGAGTCCTTATAGCTGCATACAAGCCCAAGCGAATTGTTTTGCATTTGTTCCGGCAAGTTTGTGGTGCATATTTTTTTGGTCAATATGGGCGTATTGCAGACTGACTGACTGTCAGCTATTGTTGTCCATTAGGTAAATGTGATAGTTGTTTTATGGTTTTCTTGTCTCAGAATGTACAGTCGACTCCACTTATATGCACGTCGGTTATTAGCACACTTCGCCTATTTGCACGATGTGCATATGGTCCCATCTGAGTTATATGCTGTGTCATTCACATTCAACTTCGCTTATAAGCATCAGTCATATATGCACAATTCGGCTATAAACATGCACTCTTTTGGTCCCAGTGCCATCACTTACTTTGGTTATAAGCAACTTGGCTGACACAGTGCATCTAAGACCACCTGTAGTCAGCCACTTAGCACTCACTGAGATGCCGGTGATGACGTCTAAACCCCAGAATTATGCCGGTAGTCAGAGTTAGTGAGCACCACGTGCATCATGTGGGCTACAGTGCATCTCCTCACCCCAACAGCATGCAGCATCATAATGAACTTCAAATGGTAGTCTGCGAGTCAATAGTGCTAGGCTACGTGCTGTCTATGAGAGTGATTGAGACGACAGTCGGGCAGGTGGTCAGGGACATGTAAACTGGAGTGACCATCGTCAGCTGCTACATGTTGTGCCTGATGTCTACGAAGGAGATGAGTGAGGCGAATGTTTTTCTGTGGCATGGATGACCGCCTATTGTAGCTGCATGTTGTAAATGACTGCAATGGTCCTATAAGCTAACTACGGTTAAATGCACACTCCGCTTACATGCAAGTTGGCTTGCGGTCCCAAGGCCGTACATATAAGCGGAGTCAACTGTATTAGCATAACCGTTGCTGAGTGATATTGGTCGGTTGTGTTTATTCTACATTCATGCCAGTCAGTCACTGTGTATTATCGTTATGCTTTGATGGCGTTGTCTGGTGTCATTATTGTGACATGATTGTAATAAAGTTATCACTGCTGGATTGTCCATTGTTATCACCGTACTGTGCCATAATGTATGGCACTATTTCACATGTAGACACATACTGCTTTTTATGGTTGCCGTTGCATAACACAAGTACAGCCATTATGTTTTATTTCTAATGTGAATTTTTGTGCAGAGTTTTTAGGTCCCTTGGTTGATTGCTGCAAAATGTTACCACCCGATAAGTGTACATTTTAAAACTCGGTTCCAAAATTTGGTGCGTTTTTCCGTAACATTTGGCGAGGAGCAAAAAATGTTTAAAACTCAGTGTGGTTCCAGGTAAATTTTAGACTTTGATCACAAATATCTTTGGAATGGAAGAAGCTGTTGACAGTCCCAAAAATGCTTCGCAAACTGCAATTTGTCTCGTGCGCGATGACAAGTTGGTGAACTTTAGTCCACAAATGACTAAAACAGGACCTGAGTTTTGACATACTCAAAATCAGTTTTGTCAAGCCTTATTTAATCTGTTGGCAAGTGCTGTCTCCTCACGCTATGAGCTACCTATGGCAGCCATTATGCCATTTAGTGCACTGTCTAGTTCATTTTGCTGTAGACAGAGATGTGATGAAAATATCGAGATTTGTAACTTGTCAGAAATTGTGATTGCGTCCAAGTCAGTTGCTGATAGCCAGTATTTTGACTCCATATCGTTTTTTTCTCTAAGGGTTGATTTTGAGTTTCATTATTATGTGTTGGTGTGCATTTCCTGCAAATGCCGTCTCTGAAATGACCTGTCATGTGTTGAGCAGGTTGTTAAACCTCTACTCACTTACTCACTGGTATTTTGATAGCACTGCTCTGGTGTGGTGTGCATTGACTGTGTCAAGAAGAGTTGCAATCCTTTGATGCTTTATTCGATATTACACGCAAGAGCTAGCATAGCTAGCTATAGCGCGTATTAGCTATGGTAATTCTGTCTTGGTGTCTGTCACAACCCGGTACCGATTGGAGCCCAGGTGAGATAGAAACTTCTGGTTTTTACCATATGATAGCTTAGAGTCTCTAGTATTTTGTGACAAAATTTCATGCCACTGGGTGAAGGGGGTTTCCACAAATGAGGGGGTGAAAAAGGGCACTCCCCTTATAAAGTGTTATTTCACCGTTATTGGCTCTTCTGTCGTGAAAATGCTTGCAGATAGGCACAGACATGCAGCTTATCATAACAACAAGCACTAACAACGAGCTTCTTAGAAATGTCAACATTGATGGCCTTGAGTGACCTTGAGCCCCTGAAATAGGGGATTTTAGTGAATTTTTCGCGATTTTGGGCTGCGACATGCACTTCAAGAGTGAATTGCGCCAAAATGGCTGGAGGTAGACCAAGACAACCCGAGTATGAAATTTTCAGCGTTGAATGTAGATTTTAGCAATTCAAGTCCGGACCCTCTAGGTTCAAGGAGGCCTGCGCACGCGGGTGTCAAATAGGGGTTTCTCTGTTAAAAAGTGGTTATTTATCTGCTGCTGTATAAGGATGGACATTCATCCGCTTGGTACTGTTCTGGTTTTTTAAAGTGAACAGTTCTAAGCGTAGCAATGGCTGCATCACGATGCTGGCATCATAGACGTTGCTTCTAGGTTTCTTATTGTGCTTTTTATGTAGGAAAATTTCTCATGAAATAAACAATATTAATGGTCAGCTGATGTCTGCTATATGTTCACTATCATGATAGCCGTCATTCAGATGCGTCTGACGCACTTGCCAATCATATGGACATATTTATACCAGGTTCGCAACTCTGCATGTTATTACTTTTGCTTGCTGTTGGTTAGTTGCTGTTATGGTCCCAACGATTGTGATGCATATGTAATGCTGCACTGAACGTTTCTATTTACTGATATTGTGTAGGGTGGTGCATAACAGTGGAACATATACAGGGTGGGCCAAGAAGTAAATGATTGCACTTTGTCCGTATCTTCGCTAAATATTGATCAATTTTCGCATTTTTTTCACCAGTGGACTCTGTAAGAAATTTGCTACTCAGTGGCATGCACACCACACATTATGTCGCTACACTCCCTTGTAAAATATAAATATCCACCAACATAGAATATCTAGAGATGGGCGAAGGTCTAATGGTTAATTTTTTTTAAATATTTAACTTAAATGTTAAAATATGAGTTATAGTAAGTGTCAAAAACATTGGAGGACATACTAAACATTAAAAAATAATTTGAACGATTTTACTGTGCAATAATTTTCAGTGTACATTAATGCTGGTTGATGGCAGAAATTTTGCTCAGTTAACTGCATGAGCATACAGAGCAATGTATTTCAATTGTGCGGCCCTACAAGCTGTGCAGTATTTTTTGAAAGATGAAAATTTACTCTGTAGCTACAGCTAAACTTTTTTGACACTTACAATAACTTATATTTAACATTTTACTTAAATACTTTAAAAAATTACCACTTGACCTTATTACCATCTGTAGATATTGTACATTTTTGGATATTTATATTTTACAAGGTAGTGTAACGACATTATAAATATGGTGTACATGCCACTGAGTAGCAAATTTCTTACTGGTCTAAAATTGTAAAAATTGGTCAATATTTACCGAAGATATGGAAGAAGTACAATAGCTTACTTTTTTGGCCCATCCTGTATGCTTAGCATCGATTGAGCAGTTGGTCAGTTTTGGAAACAATTCGCCTTGATCATTGTAGTGACGGGTGGTTGTGTTGAACGCATCAGTTACTTTTTTGTCTGTGTTACTAAGAAGTTAGCGAGACATGCATAGCTACATCTTGTTTCAGCCAGATCTTCTTTTTCTCTGCTTTTATGTAACTCGTATTGGCTGTCTCTCCTTATCATATTTCATCACAGCTAGTAAGGAAATGGCATGTGTTGCACTGCAAGGACTGCTTAGTGCTTACACTGGTCATGGACCCATAGCCAACCATTTGGCCGACGTTAGTCCTATGCTTGTCATATGCTAGCTGAATGTGGTTTAGCCCTTACTGGCTCAAAGCGCTGGAAAGAAGCCAAGCTCCCGGCTTGTATGCAGAACACTTTGCTGCTTGTTCATCATACCCGGTATGTTTGTCAGTAATGGCTGACATTTAGACTTTGGTCATTAGTCGAGTATTGCGCACATACACAGGTGCTTCAGACATATCGAAGTGCATGTATTATATTGGCATTTGTCTGTGCTAGTACATTGCATCCAATGAGTTACCGTGCTTGTGTTAACGAGCACTGTGTGCCATTCTGCAGGGTTGTGGTTTTATGTTGCAGTAGACCCATGGACCCACTCCCCCTGTCCTCCAATAGACAACGTTCTGAAATTAATGACTGTCTGGAGGATAACAGGGAAGATTATTAGAACTACCATTATTGTTAATTACATATGCACGTGTATAATGGAGTTTTTACAATTTTAGTTTTAGCTTATTTTTTGGCATTTTATGTTTCTGCAAAGGTTAAACTTTTTGTTTCTTTATTGTAAAGGTTAAACTTACCGTTCCATTAGAATGTGTTTGTGTGCATTCTGCCTGGAATGGCCATCCCCAAAATGACCTATACTTTGTCGGGTGGAACGTTAAACTCACTCACTCACCCCCATGGACTCAGTATGGATCTCGTCATGCATTACTGAAGCAGTTTTGTTTTTGGCATTCACCGTGGGCTTGTTTCGTCATGACTGTGGGCTAACAATTTTCCTGCGATGAGTTGAACAGATTATGTTTACAAATATGCCAGTGATGTACTACTCAAGTCTCATGGTGTAGTCAAGTCCTTATTTTTCATGTCTCGGACCTTTGAGACTTGGACATGGACCCTCTCATGACTTGGACTTGGAACCACTGCATTCTTACTTGAACCCCAGACTGAGATTAAATGGTCTCAACTACATCACTGAAATATAATGGAAGTTTTTTTGTCATGACAACTTGTCTGTTAGTTGCAGTTCTCTCGGTCTTTAGCCTTGGTCACTATGCTGTTGATGTGTGTTATCGGGGCCATTAAACGGCCTCTAGCCAACTTGTATGTGAACGTACACTTAAGGGTGCATTTAAAGCAAGTTTTCTTCATTCCTTTATCTTCCCACAGTCCCGTCTTTTCTCGTTAGCTTCCCCTTACTCTTCCGTTACATTTCCGCTTCACGTTTTTGCAGGTTTTTTTCCCAGTCTAGTTACGGTGACTCTGGGAATTTTTTCAATGGAGTTTGAGACAAAGCTCTTATTTGCTGCGAATTTTGGGATATATTGAGTGCAAAAAGCACATTTGGCAGCAAGATAGATACTTAGTTGATATAATTTAGGTTTTAATTTTAGCACATTTTTCATTGAATGGCTACAAAATTCGCCTACATTTGTGGTAGAACATTTGCTTCTAATGTAGATGGTGTGAAACATACATTACTGGTATAGTAATTGTACCAATACTTATACAGTAGCAGTCGATTTTCTGTCAGCTCAATAGTCTGCTTTTTTAAACTTGTCGTACACGCGCACCGTCTCATGCAAAATCGGATTTCTTTATTCTGTATTACAGACTGCAGATGTAGTATTATTGTTGCTCATTATTTGCTCACTGATGTGGTTATTATTATGGAGCTGTGGTTGATAATGAGTTGATCAGTAAGTGGGTATGTTTTGTTAACTTTTACTAAAATTTTTTCTTACTTTTCCATGTTATCAGAATACAGGGTGTGGTTGGCCCAACGTTGTACTTTTTACTTATATTTGTAACTTTTTGTTATGCTTCTCGCGCCGTGGTCCCATTTCAGCAAATATCTTAAACATCAAACGTTTTTAAAGTAAAATTGATTAAAATTATATCGCGTTCTATTTCATTGGTGTTTAATTTATTATGTGCCTGCAAATGGAAGATGTTTGTTTATCTTCTTGTGTTACTGGTATGAAGTCTGTCTTTGTGCTTTAGTCTGATGTGCTTAATATAATCTTTGTTAGCATGTTATCATGGTGTAGTTTAGGTTCAAGGGTCGACTGTTTCATTTATATAAGAAGCAACTTTCCGTGTTTACAAAGTGAATTTTGGGGGACTTTTTATTATTGTGAATGTGCAAACGCTAGAAATCATTTATTTTTGTACAGATTGTTTTCTTCTTGTAGCATAATACAGCGAGTACGCACGGCTTAGCTTTGTCTTGTTTGTTAGCTTTCGTTGTGAGCTGGCAGTTGTCACAAGTGTGTATCGTACAGCGATCGTTCGTGGCAAGTGTTGTATATCCAGCCGCTGTACAGAACTAGAAAACTATCGGCCCGGTGCCAACATTATGCAGACGTCCATCTGTTTATTAGGCAGCACTTACTTATTTTGGAAGTCAACTAAAATTCTACTTTTGCATTGCCTAGCTAGCACTGCGCCTGGGCTGGTTCATAAACGTTGAAACGAGATATGCGTCATTTTCTCGGAGGTTTTTGACGTCCCGCGACCTTGACGTTTGACCTTCAGAGCTAAAGAATGACGCACCATTTACCCCTGCCCTGGGGAACGTTCACTCCAGTTTTAATTTTGCAATTTTACTGCCATTTTTCGTTTTTGAGTTATGGAGCAAGACCCGTAATGTGGCCTATGGGGTCGTCCACGCAATTTTAGGGGAAAAATAGCCCAATTTCCCCTTTGTAACGTTTCGCCCATTTGCCCTGGACCCCCTCAAATATGACGTCACAAACTTCTAACTCCCCCTTGCAGTCTGTAATGTAGCCTACAGATCTATAGGCCACGGGTTTCAAACACAACGCAGATTTTTTTAAATATGATTTGACACATTTGATGGGGCACGAACGACTATGCCAGGGGCCGTGGGTGGGGACACCATCTGCAGTAGGCCTACATCATTCTGCGTCGCTTGCGCCATGCGTGCTGTGCCATGGAATTCTGTATAGTGTACTAGCGCTATCATCCATGACTTTCTGGCCAAGCTCTGCCGCAGATGTGACGTGCGTGACGTCACGAAACCTTTCACCCTCTTCCTACGTCACGCATCGTCATGATATCGTGAACCCCCTCGAGATCTCCTCTCGGCGCATGACGTCATTTATGGACGACCCCTACCTGACATGACCTGACCTATCAGGACGGCGACATAACAACGGTTGCTAGGAGTAGGCATGTATGTGTTCGGTTTAAATGTACTCAAGGTGCATGTATTTTGTCTGCGCCGCATCTCGCTTGTAGCGGCTGTTGTTGATAGGCTACTGCGTGTAGCGGTGATGTGAACTTTGTTAAACTGTATCAACTTGTAAGTTCTCAGTGTAGCCAGAATTACAGTCGTGCATGACATCTGCTACAGTGCTGTGTGTTTTGCTAAACCCTCTAGGATAGGCCTACTTAAATTCACAACTTGTGGTTAGTAGGCCTACTGCCATGAGTGACAGTCTTCGGACAGGTAAAGTGTCTCAGTACGTAACCGACCACCCAGATCAACTCAGCCTTCTATCCTTCCGTGGTAGGTAAATCGATTACCGGCCTGTTATGGGTTAAGGTGAGGAGCATCAACCTGTTTCGGGTGGCAGGTAACGCTGTATGTTGCCATATGGCCGGTGAAACTCCGTAGTTCTAAAATGTATCGGTCTAATCAAGTTAGTGAAATTACGACTTTTATTACGATTCTGCTGAATCAATCATACAACTGTAAATATTACTTACTATACACCGTCAATAGTCTAGACTTCTGCTCTAAAAAACTAATCAGCTAATATCATAGTGGCTAGTAATTTTATTTTACACTAGCTCTCACTGTTGCATAATCCACAAGGAAAAGGACAAAAATAACGATGCTCACGGATAGGCCTAAATACTGCCCGCGTGTTGCCGCAGTCGATTCCGCGGGCAGTAATGAAGTGCCATCTAGCGAATGACATTTCGTGAATCCAGGGAAACTGGTTCAGGCAGTATCATGCACGCAAAACGCACGTGATATTCAGTAGGGTTCTAGAGGTTGTCACTTACGTGTTCATGCGAAATTTAATCAAGCTAAGCGCAGCAGATTAGCCGCCGAATTTTGTCGGAAAATCCGCCGAGAAAAGTGCGGATATTCGGCTGGGGTAACAAATTGATAATGATGATGATGATGATGATGATGATAGTGAAACATAAGAAGATAAGCACCTCAGGTTTGCGAGTACATCGTCAGTTAAGTTCAAAGTGTCGAATACGAACATACAGATATCAATGAAAGCATCTCGAACGCGATCATTAAATACGTCCTCGGCAGAAATTACAATTTACATCACCAGATGGACAGCGACAGTTTTTCGGCAAGTGTTTTACCGCATGCCGTACGAAATTCAAATTAGTGCACTGCAGGGTGATTGACAGATAGATCTGGGCGGCACAACGAGAACGCAGCCACCAGACGGAACACCAACAGAGGCCAGTCTTCGCAGCACCAAATTTCCCTGCGCACCCATGTTGTTGTCGTGACGATTTCGTCACGCAGCGCCCACCTATGGAATGAGATGAAGAATCCGTCAGGTTCTCGTAGTCATGGAACACATTCTGCGATGTCACCAAAATAACGCTGACGTTCTGCTGCCCATTTTGGAAAATGATCGCAGTAAATGTTCGGCCACGAAGAGCTAGATTGTCATCATATGGATCTCTTGTTACAAGCGTTTGAAATGGATACGGAAATTTATCTGTGAAATGTTGACTGACCAGAAACATCTTAGTTTATGAACAGCAATGTCAAATTTCCTGTGAAACATTTCCTGCGACATGCACCAAATTTTTCAATCCATGCAGCGTTGAACCGCGGCGTACTGTACTGGGCGGAGTAGGCCTGTTGTAAAATTTTTATACCAGAGTCCCGATGGGTTTTCGGGACTCTGGTATAAAAATCGAGATTAAGAAAAGTAAGACTAATTTTATTTTAAAGAAAATTCGACACCGAGAATCATGGTTGTAATAAGTGTTCAAAATAAACAAAAATTTTAAAATTTAGGCTTTTCTAAAGTACACGTCTGGCCTACAGTTTGTTCGGTTAATATTTGTGCAAATTGAGTAAGTCGTTGACAAAACAACATGAGTCAAGCTCGTGGAAAAAAACACGCAACGCATTAGGCCACTAATGCTGATTTCAGTTCTTTACTGTTGAAAAAGTGTTGAACAGTGTACGATTTTATCAAAGTTTTCTCAGTTTATCAGTGAGTTTATTTAATAAATTTTTCAAAAATACATAAACGGTTTTTTTAATATTTTGAAATAAAATGAAATGTAATATGGAAGTTTGTTGCGTCTTTGCAGAAAATCTTTTTTTGAGCAAAGCAACTGATATCTGGTCTGCAATACTGAGAAACATACATAATACTTACGCGTTTTCTCGCGTAAATCGACTCGCATAACAATGTGTGATGAAGTACATTGCACGCTAGCATTTAGGCTTCAGAATATAGAAAACGTAACAAATGCAATAATAAAACAGACTTGCCTAGCAACGTTGCAAACACTCTCAACAGTCAAACTGACACCATATATGAACGCAAATTAACAAATTCACAAAGCACATAGAATGATAGAACAAAGCTGATGAAAAAAATGCCCAAGTTCTTAATCCGAGCAAAACGTGGCTGGTACATTGCATAAACGCCTAGCACAACTGAATACGAATGCCTCTAACTGCTGTGTACAGTGTTACACAGACGTTTATACTGTACATTAATAAGACACAACAGATGTTGAAAAAGTTGCAAAAGTATACTGAACTTGTCAGTCAGAAAGCTGGAGGATAGCGAAGAGACACATATCGTAGACCCTATATGATAAAAACGACGACAGACGTAACACACGCTATACACTGTGTTACAAAAACATTTATGTTACTGTAAGCCTATAACTATGCACTGAAAATCTTAGTGTTTAACAATTAAACATAAACTTAAACACTTTCCTGTTACACTTACTGTACTAAACGCGTCGCGAGTGTGCCGTTTAGTATTTAAACGCTAACGTTTAACTTGCTTAAACACCAAGACGCGTTTAGTTGTTAAACACTGTGACGCGTTTAATGGCCTGTTTAGGCTGTTACGCTTAAATAACACCTAACGCGTTTAAGATCTAAACATTTTCTGGCGTTTATTTGTTCTAAACATGAGACACATTTGCTGCTTAGGTGAAATAGGCCAGTGGCGTAGCCGCCCTGAAATGTGAATTGGGGCTGCCGGTCTCTTCCTCTTTCCTCCCTCTCTCCCACTTCTTCCCATCCCTTAAATAAGCCCATTTTCCTTCCCTTTTCCCCATCTTCTCCTCCCTTTTCCATTTTTCCCTTTTCCCCTTCCTTCTCTTTCCCCTACTTCCCATTTCCTTCCCTTGCCCGTCCATTATAAGTACGACCCCTTAAATTCAGCTAGGTGGTCTGGGGGAGCGCTGTGAGCTCCCCAGTGGGGTTTTGGGCAGAGACCCAGCCATAATCTATTTTGGTCCATTTTGGCCCTAAAGTGTGGCAACAATTTTAATTATTTTCCTGACAATCAACTGACCAAATTTAGTACAAGATACTGTTCAAACGAACACGAAGTCTGTCCAATACATCCCGATAGCTAACAGTAAAGTCCGTATAAATTAAATGACTGAGGTGTGTTGGCCAGTGGTAAAAAAATAAATAATAAGTTTAATTACCACCTCGAAAATAACGGAGTCACGACCTTGACATCTTGGGGTCACGTGACGTCATCGGTCGCTAGCCGGCGTTTTCTGTAATTTTGACGGAAATACCTGGTTACCCGGTGATTTACTGGTAGGCCGTACCAGGAAAAGACTCCAAATCCGGCCTAGGAACATGCAGATGTTAATACAGATGTTAATACATGAATAGGTCCATCTTGTCATTTCTGCGTTCATTTAGACATCGTTTGAATGTAGGCCTATTCAAATAACCAGCCTCAACGACGGATTGGTCCAGGTTGTTCCAGTTATTAATTACGCTTTGAGAAAATAAATGTAGTAGGACATCTCTGCTGGTGCAATGCTTGGTTAGCTTTAGGAAATTGTTAATTTTTTATTTTAGGGGGACTGTCATCATGCCTTGCTGCCCGGCACTATCGCCTACTCTTTACTTGTTGTTGCGAATACATTTTGTCGGCAAATAAAAATGACGACGACGATGACGATAATGCTGGCTGACAAAAGACAAAGTTACGGCAATTGTGAAAAGAGTTCTGTTGAATGTTTTCTGCAAACACGGTGTACTGTACGACGAGTGTAGACGGGGAACGTTCGTTGAACGCTTAGCGTAACACAGCGGCGGCTAAAATATGACACAACAGGTGCGCTCGCGCTTCTGTTCGAGCGTAACGTACTCGGGTGACGTCAGTCGCAGTCGCGGCTCTGGCGAGGACACGTCACCATTGCCGACACCGACACCGACGGTCGTCGACTTGCCGACAGACGCAGACGAAGCGGCGGAGGGGGCAGGAGAACCCTCAGGTGAGCGACGAGTCTGAGCTCTCTGCCGCTTGAGATCAGATAGAGTTGTACCGACGCCGCCCGTGCTGCCGTCCAGCGTCGGCCCCCCACCGCCGTCAGACAATGCACCGGACGTCTCTATCCGCTGCTGTTCCACTTTTCGACCAGTCGGCGTCGTCGGCGACTTGTTGGTGCTGGTCTTTGCAGCTGCTGCCGATGACTTGGAAGGCAGGTCGTTGTTCGGTGCTGCGACGTGCTTAGGTTCGGTGGATGATCGAAGGGCACTGCGTAGCGGTTTGACATCGCCCGGTGGATTGACTGTCTTCGTCAACGTATCATTGCTGTTGTCAACGACGGCGGCTTGCGGCGTCACGCTCAGCTGAAAGTTACGCATCGATCAATCACTCAACTTATTAATCAAAAGACGCTTATAAAAGTGAGTACCCTCTTTTTACGCCTTCGTTTGAGGAGAACCCCCTGACCCAGCGGCACGAAATTTTGTCACAAGAAACTAGATTTTTTCTTTGGAGCAGCCCACAGTGACGATTTCGTGATCCTAGTGTGCACCGTTCTGATAAAGCTGCAGAGTGTGGCAGACGGAGAAACAGACGAATGGATGGACAGACGGACGCCTCGTCGATAGCTAAGGCGCATGAAGCATTACATGCTGTCGCGCATAAAACATAAAATTTGCAGGCAGTGAAGATCAGAATAATCGTTTCAATACATTTCACCGGAGTAAAAAATAGCTTTCGTCGTGAAACCTGCAGAAATTTTCTTCCTACATTTTATCTAAGCCTAAATCGAAAAAAAATTAAAAACTACTACAAACAAAGGCAAAAATCGCGTACAGTAACTGCAGACGTCGAAGCAGTCGACTTGCTGTCGTCGTCATCGTCGTCTGGCGGCACTGGAACATTCGCAGATTCCAACAACTTCTGAGCCTCTTCACGCGCCTCTTTCAGTGACATCGCCTTCTTCTCCCTCATACTTGTCCTCCGCACCGATGCACTGCACAAATCAGATCGCATGTTTCTTTAGCATAGCACTATTTGACAGATCGCGATGTGAAAGAACGCAAGATATAAAATGAATGCAGTCAGTAACTTCGATGAAACAAGGAACTACTAAAACTACATTCGTATAGTGGGATATGACATTACTATGCAGTTTTAAAACTGGCCTGACCCTTGAATTTAATGTGAATCATTTTTCATTTCCGGGTATGTGATGAATTCCAAACTAAGCCCAGGTTAAAACGACTCTGGTATTACTTCTTTGGCCAGATTTAATTTTAGTCACTGTCATCTGTTTTTGCATCTATAAGTATAAAAATCTACTGCGGGATTGTCACTTTGTACAAGCAATTTGATGAGTCTGTGAACTTCTTTGCTGCCAAAAGCAAATCAGTCTTGAGCTTACAATTAAAAGCAAAGCGAGCAAACGACAAGAAGCAAAGCTTGTAGAGCATTAGAACGTATTAAATATTCAAATATGTGCAATGTATGTATTCAAGTTGCATGCACTTTCGGTCGTGAATAATGAGTACCGTGAACGTAGTAGGTCTTACATCCAGCAACAAAACTGTTACAAAAGTGGAACATGCATGCTTTATGTAGACCAAACACTAGCCCTATATACAAGTGATCAACGTGATCATTCTTCATAGCAATGACCGAGGCTAATCATTTCTAAAAGTGTCCAATTGCTTGAGCTACGTAGAGCAGATTTATACCATTTTTATGTATCACCAGATGGTTTTTTACAATATAAGGTTAATGCGAATGCGAGGATTTCATGGACACGTGGAGATACAAGCAAGCATGTGTCAAAGCTCTCTATCCCTGCAGTAGCTTATCTTCTTTTTACAATATGCATAAATTGAATAACAAAGAAGCTTGCAAAGAATCGTAAGCAGCAAACTAACACATTACAAAACTGCAAATAAACGACCGTTTCATTCTTTTATAAACATCTGCGAGTTGCAAAATCTTAGTCTTAGCAAGACTCAGACTGGCTGGCAAGCTGAAAGCCGTGGATTGGCTGCGTCAATGCTATGATCAGTGTTTTCATGCTACCTGTTCCGACTTTTTTCTTGCCCAGGCGCGTTGAAGTTATAAACTGAGCCAGATTCCGAGTGCATACTGCTGTAACGTTCAAACAGTTCTTGTGTGTAGCTAAATGTTCGTACAAATTTGCCATTCACTTGATACGTTGACTAAAATAAGATAAGGCTGAGAAAATAAAAAAAAGTTTCAAGTTAAGTCCCATAGGCCACACTCATGAAACTTATTAAAAAATCTTAGAAAAATTCTTAGAAACGTTTGGCGAATGTTGGCCCAGGTAGCCAAAAAAGTAGCTTAGACAGTACTATAGCAGGATTTACAGACCGTATATCTCGCTGAACCAACAGCGACAAAGCAGTAAAGATGTAAAAACGGCAAGAATGCAACAAATTTTATTGCGAGTTGTAACAAAAATATCACATAAATCATATGAGAAATGTGCACACCGAATACAACAATAAAGTCATGAAATGAGGGCCGGGATTAAACTAGACCAAGATAGCCTACATTTGACCCACACAGTATCGGTGTTCTTAAAAACAAAGCTGATAAGACTAAAAATTACGCACAATCGGGTAGGCTTCTTTGTGAATCACGCCACAAAGCTTTAAACCCAAACTTTATTTGCTTCAGTTTGTTGTGGATTTGCAATACAACATGTTGTAAACAAGCTGACAGACCCACATCAAGGCACGAGTCCGCATATCGAAGGCCTACAACAACATGCCCACCCGTCGACATGTTGTACAGCTTGTTGTACGACTTATTTACCAACAAATCGACAACACATCAAACTAGTGGAATCTGGGCTTGAGCCCCACAGTCTCTGTGAGGCCACAGAAGGTGAGATATATCGACGAGACCAAAATAAAATGCAGGTCACAGCGACAACGCCACATCACACCTGCGTATGTTTGTGCTGCGACGCCGTGACAATTCGCGCGACTTGGCCAGTCGACTATGCTCGATCTCTCGCTGGATTTCAGCGATCCGCTCCCTCAGTTCCTCGTCTTCACACAAATCTGGCAAACACATAACGCTTTCAAATTACATGATGTCTAAAGATCTGTTGTATAGTTTAGCATCACATGTAAAAATAGCAGACATTATGACCGCCAACAGATTCGTTCTTACTTGTCAGGCTTCAAACGACTCTGTAAAATGTTTTATCAAGCTGTTGACCTTGACCTTGATTCATCCCGCTGATTTATCAAGCTCAGTTCATAATAATCATTGAGCAGTCAGACCATAGAAATAAGATCAGTTTACCAAGTGCTGTATCGCCATTCCTCGTTTTCGCCTCAAGGCTGGCTCCACGCTCCAGTAACATTTCTAATACTGGAAGCTGCAACAGATTACCCACACGCTTTGAGCATGTACACAAATTACAGCATATTTCTTCATTCAATTACTATAGTAATTACGTTTCAAGGTGACAAGGTAGAACAGTGGCCCTATGCTGGGTCCAATTAATACCTGCATAAGTGACTGTCTTTCGACAGGCAAACCATCTCGGCGTATAAACAACCCGTGTCACTGAGGTCAAGATTAAATGTCGGACAACTTTAGACTTCGACTGCGAATGCCTCCGGAATGGAACGAGCCGTCGACAATCAGAAAACGGCGTTGCAAACCATGGATATTTCGCTAAATTGTGGTGTAATCTGGTTTACTTTAATCCTTTAACAAAAAATTATACTCACCGTAGTTTCGACTCGCCCTATGCTACTTGTTCTTACACTCGCTGCCAGTGCAGCGTATGAGAGGCTCGCAGCATACATGCTCCAAGTATTCCGACGAAAAGGAAACTTTCTGGCAGGATAAAATAAGGGGGTGGAAGCCAGTTGCCCTTACCATGACGATACTATTAGTATTAGTAACCTACTAATGATGAAAATGACGATGATGATGATAACAAAAAAACGCGACAGACCTGTCCCCAGCACGCGGCGCAGTGGATGGGCTGCCACGACTCACTGTCGACAAGGTCCACAGTCACGGCGTGGTTCAACAGGAACTCCGTCACTTGCACGTAGCCGTTAGCCGCCGCAATGTGCAGCTGAAACAGACAACCGTATCGATCATTGTTTTCACATACAGGCGCAGGGCGTAAAACGTGAATTTTATAACTTGTAGCATCGGGAACACAAGTTATAATAGCTATTCCGTATATATTGTGAAAATTGCTGTCGCCACAGTGAAATAAATTTTACTGGTACAATGAATGCAGTTTTATGGAACTTTGTTTCTATTCGTTCACTTGCTAAATTTCTTTCGGTTATATTTCTGGTTCGTATTTATAATTAGGCCTATCGAAATGTTCGTTAATTTTTGTTCTCAATCTATAGCCACAATTATTAGGTAGAATCGCTCTTGCGGCACAAGCAATTCCGCCTATCCCTACACATTTCTCGATAGCGTAGTCTGACTGTCTGTCGTCTATCACATTCGCGCACCCCGCTTACATTGTTCTACGGATTTAGATGTCATTTGGCAAATATACTTCTGAGGTCCAATGACTCACTGTATTAGATGCGGTCACCGGACCCCAGGGAAAAAGAAAATACGGAGGTCAAAGCCCCAGCGTAAACGTCATTGCAAATTGCAGCAAAAACGTCGATTCTATGCAGCCACCTGGTGAATACGAACGAGAAGTTGAACGGACTTGCCACAGCGAATCGCCTTTTAACAAATTACTTTTGTCCTTATTGTTTGTTAAGCTTCAGTAATAGCTGAGGCAGAGGCTCGGGACGTACCGGTGTTTCGCCGTGTCGCGCCCTACACTCGAGGTCTCCGCCAGTGCTGGCAGCTTCCTGCAGGTCGTGTAGCATCAAGTTCTCACGAGACAGCCGCAAGTTGTCAATCATTTCTTGCGTCACGCCTGTAACGATGTTGCAATGAGCCATGGACTACTTCATAATAGCAATCTAGACGTCTATGAATGAGCACACCTGTGCGTCCTAATAGGCAGCAATACGCGTCTTGCTCGTCCGTCGGTCCGTCTGTTCGTCTGTCCCGTAGCGCTTTAAAACTCGGAAACAAAAAAGCGCAGAAAAAGATAGGTGTAAATGTTTCGCAAGACAATAGTAACCAGTGTACCAGTTTTCAGCTTTAAAAAATTAAAGGCTGAAATTAGTATAATGTTTAGGGCTGCGCTGTTCTTAGCGGACAGCTGCACAATATGTCGCCACGGGACCGACATATTTTTCTAGTTTTACGATAACTTTGGCAGATATCAACTATCGCAGTCAAGTCAATGGACATCAGTAGCACTCAAAAACACGACAAAAGTAAATCAACTGAACATAAATACTGAACAATATCTCGCTATAGACACTGCGCACTTACGTGAATGAAACACTCTACAGTTAAATATTCAAAATTCACAAGATAGTGTCTACTAGTGTGACAGCACATTGGAAGTGGGGCGACCACGCGGCCGGCGGATGTTTTTTATTCTCTTCCGCAGTTTATCATCATCATCATCATCATCATCATTGCGTAACCAGCCTGGGCCGTAGCGTCGCTCCCTGTCCAC
>Ga0209671_1000910_pt1 | contig 22496 bp, 18 predicted proteins | sample WorMetHERISLAND2_2_FD_187401 | JGI IMG/M metagenome (GOLD analysis project Ga0209671, IMG submission 187401) | Marine gutless worms symbiont microbial communities from Max Planck institute for Marine Microbiology, Germany - Olavius geniculatus... | ecosystem: Host-associated > Annelida >... | reverse complement strand
CATAGCGTTGGCCCAAAGCGCAGTTAATTTAGGCCACAACGCTGACAAATACATCAGACTGTGCCGGTTTAGATAATTTTTCAAAGAACTGGCGATCAAATCGACTCATTTGGATCGTAAATCTAAAATATAAAACCCTGGTGGCTGCGGGACAAACTGTTCATCCCCGCCGGCAAACCAGCACGATTACTGCTCCGGGCGGGCATAAGGCCCATCTTTGACAATTGGGATCGATGGATCATCCAGCTCTGCTGGAAGGCCCACCTTCAACCATTGTGATCGATGGCGTTATCCAGCTCTGCTGGAAACCCTGCCCTGCCTCATTTCGGTGAGGTTGTGTATGGCAATAAATTACCACAGTTTCATTGACAGGTATTTCTGAGACATGCCAATAGCAATCCGGTCTTGCCGGGATTAGCGAATGATAGAATGCCAAGGCAATATAGCAATTGCCGTGGGGCTGCGCGGTGGGATCAGAGAAGTTGAAACAGGCAGGGGTTTCTGATTAATCAGTGGTCGCCGGTGCATCGAATACGATGTTTTCTTCACCGTGGTACACGAAGAACTTCCTGCCTTTGGCACGCGCAATCAAGGTGATGCCGAGATCCTGGGCCAGCTCCAGGCCCATGCGGGTGATGCCCGACCGTGACAGCAGGACCGGAATGGTCATCTGGGCGGTTTTCATTACGATTTCAGAGGTCAACCGTCCGGTGGTGTATAATATCTTGTCGGCGCCCGTGATGCCGTCGAGCCACATCCGGCCCCCGATGGCGTCGGCGGCATTGTGGCGGCCCACATCTTCGATGAACATCAGCACTTTGTCATCCTGACAAAGGGCGCAGCCATGCACTGCTCCGGCCTGCCTGTAGATGCGGTTGTATCCGGTCAGGGCTTTGAGCAGCCCATAAATCGTCGATTGGCGCAGTTTGAAATTGGAAAGCTTGATTTCATAGAGTTTGTCCAGGCTGCAGCTAAAAAGGGTGCCCTGGCCGCAGCCGCTGGTGACGATCCGCTGGGACAGCTTATCTTTGATGTGTTTTAGCCCCTTGCGTGAACTGGTGAAAACGTTGGCCCTTTCGTGCTCCCAATCCACCTCCAGGCCGGCAATGTCCTCGATATCTTCTATCAGGGCCTGGTTGCGCAGGTAGCCCAGAACCAGCTCCTCGGGGTGGGTCCCGAGGGTCATCAGTGTTACCAGTTCTTCGTCGTCCACAATAATGGTCAGCGGCACCTCACCGGCGACGGCCACATTTTGCTTTCGGCCGGTTTGATCGACGGCGCTGACGCTGTAAATCGGTTCGAGACCGGATTTGCTCAGGTCGCGACGGGCGTTTTTGTATTCAATCTTTATTGGCATGGTTTCATATCACTTATCTACTTGTTGGCACTTTCGAACACGCACTCTGTCTTCTTCGGGAATCGGCGGCGGAACCGGCTCGCCGCAGATCCGGTTCAATGCCCCGAATCGCGGGGACAGGCTTCATAACAGGTTCTGCTATGTCTCCCGGCCTTTTTGCGAAATCGACATGCGGGCCAGGACATCCATTACTTTCTGCAATCCATGCTTTTTCGCCAATGCTTCCAACCCGATGTCCAGCTCTTCCCGCTTCTCCTGCGGCTCGCCTTCCTCTTGCCTTTCCTGGTAAATCAGGGCGTCGTGGGGGCACACCTGGACACACATCGGCTCCTCCAAGGGCGGGTCGTTTTCACACATGTCGCAGGTCAGCGGCAGGCCGGAGTCGGGCTCCTTGAATAGATCCCGGGACGGGCAGGAAGCCCCGCAGAAACTGCACTCGCTGTATTGCTTGCCGTCAATCGTGTAGGTATTCCGGCCGCTGCATTCGGCCGAAGTATAGTCTCCGGCGCGTATCGGCACATAGCAATCGCTGAGTTCGTCGATCACCACCCGGATTCGGGACCTGGCCGGGTTGATGCAGCTGTACTTTGGGTTGGCGTGAAAGGCAGAGCAGGCGACCTCGCAGGCCCGACAGCCGATGCACTTGTCCAGATCGACCTTTATATCCTTGATGATTTTCTTTGCGGGTCCATCCGTCACGGTTGGAACTCCCTTTGATTTCCAGACAATTTGGAACTGAATAGAGTAGAATCAATCCTTAGCTCATTGCTCATATGAAACTACGAAAAATCTATCTCACGCAAAGCCGCAAAGACGCAAAGGAAATAACTAATATTATGTTTTATCTTGGCGCCTTGGCATCTTTGCGTGAAAATAAGCAGATCCATTTCCGATCAGACCGGTTGCCCTATTATCGGCGCCTTCTCCGCGCCTGCCCGGTCTTCAGCATCGGTCAGAATGCCGCGCTGAAGAAAATCTTGGCTGACGTAATCCAAACCCAGCTCGTCCAGGGTCTTTTGGGTGGGGATGCCTTCGTTGTTCCAGCCCTTGAATTCATAATAGGCGTCGAGCAGCCTGGTTTCCATCTGCGGGTCTCTTTTGCGCCAATGGTCTTCCGGCGGCTTCTCGTCCTTTCTGCGCAGGCCCCTTCTGATATTCAGGGCGCGCACCAGGTTTCGGTTCCTGCGGGCGATTTCCCACAGCCCGTCCGCGTCGAGGTCGATTGCGCAGGCAAAGGAGATGAAATCCGGCAAATTGTAAATATGATACGGTGTTCTCCCGCCGAACTGACCCCGGAAGGAGGACAAAAAGGCGCAGGTCCCGATGGCGTCATCGATATAGTGCATGGTCTCGTTCCAGTCACAAATGTGAACAGCCGCTTCAATCGACGGATGGGTGCGGGGCTCCCACTGCATAAACCACTTTTTAAACCGCTCGGGCGCCGCCTCCCAGCCCTTGACAAAAACCTCCCTTTCGTTCTTGTCCGCAATGGGTACCTGGGGATAGGATCCCTCGATCTGGGTGATATTCATTTTTTCGCCCGTGGCATACATCAGGAAATAGGGGTAGTTGATCATGCCCAGTTTAAGCGGCACCTGCTCGAACTTCTTCATGGTGTTGTGGTCATATTCCTCGGCACCGTTGCCGATCTGACGGGCGGCATGGTAAACCCCGTTGGCCAGAGCGTCTCCGATTCCCTGACGCCGAACAATGATATCGACCAGGTAAAAGAACCTGCCGGCGGCGTCGGACGGAAATTCCGGCAAATCCGTATCGGTTAATATGCCGGCTTCGTAAAGCTCGATGGCAAAGGCCAGAACCTGCGGTGTCGAGAAGCCGTCCAGTCCATATTCCTGGGTTACGCCCAGGATGTCGTAGTTAAACTCGATCTCCTCGTAGGCGGCCATGGCGTAAGTGAGCTTGCTGTAGCATTTCTGGAAATAGGGATGCCGCCCCGGGTATTTTATGGCCTGATGGCAATCCTTGGGGCAGTTATAGCAGCCCGTCCACCGCAACCTCACCCTCTCGGTAACAGCCTTCCATTTTGCCTCCCGTTCTTTGTTCCAATAGCCTTTTATGCGCTGACGCGCATTGCCCCAGGCAAAATTGTCGACATGAAATTCTTCGTCGTCCTCGTGCGCCATCGGATCGCCGCATTCGGGGTTGTCATAAATGGCCTGGTACATGGGAGGGCATTTGGCATACAGCTCGGCGGGCCGGGCGACATGGATGTCCCTGGTTCCCCGAACGGCGATGGCCTTCAGGCGCTTATCGCCCATAATCACCCCAACCCCGCGTGAGGCACTGGAGTTGCCATGTTCGATGGTCGCCATAAATACCCTGTTTTCACCGGCCAGACCGATGGCGGCCACCTGGGCCCGGGGCTGTCCCAATTCCTCTTTTATCAGGGCAGCTGTTTCCAGGGCCCCCTTGCCCTGGAGATGCCCGGCATCCCGCAATTCCACTTTGTCATTGTGGATCCACAGGTAAACCAGATCGGAGGCTTTGCCGCGAATTATGATTTTGTCGTAGCCGGCATGTTTGAGTTCCGGCCCGAAAAATCCGCCAAACAATGAATGCGAGTAACGGTCGGTCTGGGGGGAGAAGGTGTCGACGCCCGTACGATTGGCACCGGGAACCGGGGTGCCGAGCAGCAGGCCGGCGCTGAATATCAAAAGGTTGGCAGGTGAGAAGGGCTCGGTTTCCGGCGGGACCCGGTCCCAGAGTATTTTCGCAGCCGTGCCCTGCCCGCCCAGATAAAGCCCGGTCAATTCGGGATCGGTTGCCACCTTTTCGACACTTCCCCGTGACAGATCGATTTCTAAATTGAATCCTGTCTCGGCATACCTCATTTTTTTTCCTTCGAGATGGCCTATATCCGTGGCATATGATTTGTGATTATCGCGGCTGGAGATTGAAATTTCCCAAGGGGTGGTTACAATGTAGCTATATTGTAATTATGTGTCAAGGGAAAAGTGAGTTTCCATAATTTGAAAAGCACCTGACGCTATGCGGGTCGAAATCCCGGCCGCCCTCCGCCATCACCCAGGGATTTAGCGGATCCGCTCGCTTTGTATCCTCAGTCAGCGCCCGGCGCACTCCGGTACCGGAGCCTGCCGGACTGGAATACCAAACCCGGCGTCCGAACTACTCCACCCACCCGAGGACATCCCGGATAATGGACCAGCGCGGATGTTTGGGTTCGGCGTTCAGTCCCAGGATCCAGTGGTCATACAGCGTCGAATATTCGAGACTATTCTTTTTTAGGGTGATCCAGTGGCTTAAAAATTCCGCGAACTCCCCGTCGCGGCCGGCCACCGGATAGGCAATCGGAACTCTGGAGACATCCGGCTTGGGCACCACCACCTTATACTGAGGATACCGCAAAGTCCAGGCCGAGCCGCCCTCGGCCTCCAGCAGCAGGGCATCAAGCTGATGCGGGTTGGTTTCGAAATACTCTATGACGGAATCCACCTGCACGATTTCGGCCTGGGGCAGGTAGGCCGCCAGCTTGGGATAAAAATAATCGGACAGATGCGGGATGCCGACTTTTAATTTGGGAATGCTTTTGATGGCTTCGCTGGTCGCGAATTCGGACCGGCGGTGATCCCGGACGATAAAGCACAATGTCCCCTCCATATACGGTGCCGAAAAGGTCATTTTTTCAAGACGCGGCGTTGTCATGGCAACACCGGACATGGCCACGTCAAAAATCCCCGCCTGGAGTTGGGCCTCCATCTTCTCAAAGTCATAGGGAACGAATTCGAGTTCGACCTTCATCTCGCGGGCCAGCAACTGGGCCATGTCGACATCAAATCCGATCAACTCGCCGGTTTCGCTGAAATAGGTAAAGGGCATGTTGTCGGGATAAAACCCCACTCTCAGGACACCGGTTTTACGGATCCGCTGCAGAACCGGCTGGCCGGATTCGACCTTGCGAACGGCCTCCTCGGCGGATTTGTAGACCTTGCGGTCCATCAGCATCACACTGGAATGCATGTTGGCGATGACATGGTCCTTTTCATAGACGTTTTTGACGGCAAAACTGAAATAGGCGCGGGTCACCGCGATCAGGCCGACGGTCAGCGCCAGGGTCACAACGACGTAATTGATCAGCTTTTTTTTGCGGATCTTCATCACCCCGGTCAATGACGCTGTCGCCAGCAGGGTAAATATCACCAGGTTCATGGCTGCCAGCAGGGTGGCAAAGCGGCCGTTGATCACGCCGGTGACCACATAGAGCTGATACATATCGGCCGGAATTTTCATCAGATTCAGCATAAAGGGCATGGCCACATCCACACCGCCGAAAAAGCTCAACAGCCCGGCAAACACAAAGGTGGGGTATTGGGTCAGTGACAGCGAACTGCCCGAGAACCAGCCTGCAAACAATACAAACAGCAGCATCAGCAGCTTGCCGGTATTGGGGAAATTAAAGGAGATCGGTATGATGACATCCACGTAGGCGTCGGTTTTTTCTTCTTTCAGATCGTATTTTTCAAACAGCTCCTTGCAGCTTTCGGTCAGTACGGTCAGGACCACAAACAAGTTGCCGGTGGTAAAGGCGGTGATCAGGGCATCCCGGGTCAGGCCCATGATATCGCGGTATTTGAATGGGGTTGCCGGCGCCAGCAGCATGGGCAGCACCCAGAAGGTCAGAAAAACAGCGGCGACATTAAAACTCACCAGGTAGACCTGCAGGCGGCCGAACTCCTCGATGGTCATGGTGCCGGCCGCCGAGGCCGTGATGGCGAACACCCCGTAGGGTGTCAAATTGACGATCAGGTTCGTCATACGGATCAGGGCCCGGGACGCGGTGCCCAGGGCCTGCAGCAGGGCCTCCTTGTTTTGCATGGCCATCAGGGCAATTCCCATCAATATACTGAACAGCACCACGGCCGGGACGACGTTGTTCGCCAGGGAGTAAAATGGATTGGAGGGGATATAGAGGTTGAGAAAATCGACTTTGGGGGGCACCTCGATGATGGACGAGCTGAAAAAGGCCGCCGATTCCCACTTGGGAAACGAAAGCGGCAGCAGCAGCACCATGACAAAGGAAAGGCCCCAGAAAAGCAGCAGCAGTATACCGGCTTTCTGGGCCAGCAGCTTGGCCTGCTCCGAAGTCAGCCCGCCGATGCCGAGGATCATCGAGACCGTAATATAGGGCAGGATGGTCATCTGCAACAGTTTGATAAAAGCGTCGCCGATAATCTGGAGGAATCCACAGTAGTCACCGAAGAGAACACCCGCGACAATGCCGAGGCCCATGGCAATCATGATCTGCGCTGACAGGCTGAGTTTCTTTTTCTCCTTTTTGTCCGGTTCCATCTTCACCCCCTATGCCGGTTGTCAAGTATGTGTTAGGTTTGCCAGATTTGTTAACAGGAGAACTTGTTGAGTACAACGGATAGAAGTTATTTCAAACATGACAACCGCCATGTTATCTTTTTATGTATCGGATTGAATCTTGTCAACAAGACGCGAGTAGTCGAACAGGGCCGCCATCGCTCGTGCGGCGCGTTCCGGAGACGGAAGCACGGGCACGCCATGATGCAGGAGCTTGCGTACAAACAGCTCTTGGGGATCATGGAAAGTAAAACCGATCAGGGGGTTGTGATGCTTGGCCGTCAGGGCAGCCAGGGAGCGGCCCTGGTCGTCAAACAGCTTTTCGGTAAGCTGCGGGATCTGTTCCGCGGCAATCCCCATGGATTCCATGGTGCGCCGGATGCTTTTGGCAGGGGCCAGCAAGTAAGCCAGCATCCCGTCGGCGCCGCTGTCTGCCAGGAGTACGTCCGGTATTACCGTAAAATAATCCAGCGGGTTTTTGGAAAACGTCAAATCGATTGGATTGTTCATGCTGCCGGTAGGCGGCACCAGGGGGGAGAGCTTTTTGCGGGTCTGCGGGGATAAATTTGCCAGGGCAAGATCCGTCCGTCCGCAGGCATCCGCAGCGGCGGCCCCGGGGCCGCCGGAATGGGTCTGGATGATGACCCGTTTGCCGGCTGCCGGCGGGCATACTCCTAAAACCCAGCAAAAATCGAATAGCTCCGAGACCGATTGGGCGCGGATGATGCCGCTTTGCCGCAAGACCCCGTCATAGAGCCCGTCCGGCCCGGCCAGGGCGGCGGTGTGTGAAAAACCGGCCTGCCGCCCGGCTTCGGAGCCGCCGACGTAATAAGCCACGATCGGTTTGTCGGGAACAATGGATCGGGCAGTCTCGATGAACTTTCGGCCCCGTCGAATGGTTTCGATGTATAGTCCGATCACTTTGGTGTGCGGACATCCGGCCAGATACTGCATGCAATCGACGATATCGACGTCGGCCTCGCTGCCGACACTGATCCCCGTTGAGAATCCGATATCGCAACGGCTCAGGTAACCGAACATCTGGGTGATGAAGCTGCCGCTCTGGGAAGCAAAACCGATGAATCCGGCCCGGCCCTCAAAGGGCAAAAAAGTGACATTGAACTTGTGGTGGGGATTGACGCCCCCCAGACAATTGGGGCCCAAAAAGCGCATACCGTGGCGGTCCGCTGCAGCCAGCAGTTTTTTTTCGAGGTCCGCCCCGTCGGCGCCGATCTCCTTGAATCCGCCGGATACCACAACCGCATGTCTGATGCCCTTTTCCCCGCATGCTTCCACAACCCCGGGCACCAGATGAGTCGGCAGTACCATGACCGCCAGGTCGGGGACCTCGGGCAGCTCGCCCACATGCCGGTAAGCCTTCAGACCCAGGACCCGATCTTGCTTGGCGTGCACCGGGTAGACTTTGCCTTCAAAACCCATTTCCAGCAGCGAGTTGAGCTGGTTGGTTCCCATGGCGGAATATCGGTTGGACGCCCCGAAAAATGCCACGCTTCGGGGATTTAAGATGGGATGGAGAAAGTGTTTCATTATTCGGGTTGCGCGTTGCGCGTTACGGGTCTCTGGTTACTGGTCGCTGGCTGCTGGATTCTGGTCGCTTGTTGCTGGCCGGCGGTCACCTCAGATCTGGGCGCTTTTGCCACGTGATACTCGCAACTTGATTCTCGATACTCGATGAACAACAGCAAAATCGGAACATGCTGAATCGCCATATCGAAAATCGAGCATCCAACATCCGGCATCCGGCATCTGGTATCCGGTATCCAGAATCAGGCATCAGGCCCCGATATCTGGTATCCGGCATCAAAAATCCAATGACCAGCAACCAGTGACCAGCGACCAGAGGCCAGTAATCAGCGACCAGTGTTCCGCCGTTTTATTGTAACTATATGTACAAGAATCCCAGCTTCATTTTACGATGGAATACAATGTTGAATTGTCAACCGCCCTGCGCACCAGCTCCCCGTCTTCTTCCAGGTATCTTAAATGGGCAATCGCCTCGCCGGTGGCAAACCATTTTTGGGCTACCGGAAACTTCTCCCATGACTCACTGTCGATATCCCAGGTCATCCGGGAGGCCACATTAAAGGCGTGCTGTTCCCCCCCGTCGAGGATGTTTAACACTTCGGCCAATCGATCGGCATGGTGGCATTTGAGCTCATCTATCCTGCCCCGGTGGTCGCTGATGAGGCGGCGGTGGCCGGGCAGGGTCAGACCGACCTTCAGGTGAGATACTTTTTCAAGGCTCGCCAGATAGTGTTTGAGAGGGTTCTGGGTATCCGACCAGCACTGGATGTTCGGGGTGATGTCGATCAAAATATGATCGCCGGAGATCAATATTTCTTTATCCGGTTCGTAGAGACAGATGTGTCCCATGGTATGGCCGGGGGTTGTCACGCACCTGAAGCCATATCTCCCGACATCGATCCGGTCACCGTCTTCGAGCAGCTTCATTTCCGGGACCCACTCCGATCCGTATTTGGCGCCGGGATGCTTATCCAGAGCGGCCTGGAGTTCGTCCTCGGGGAACCCGTATTGCCCGGCATAGGTGACCATGGCCCCAAAGCCCTCCCAGGAATCCATCAGCTCTTTTTCCGGCCGGCTGAAATAAATATGGCTGGTGTCTGTTGCCAGCCGGCTTACCAGGCCGAAATGGTCGGCATGCAGGTGAGTGATAAAGATATCGGCGGCCGCAAGATCGATGCCGAGGTGGCTCAGGCCGGTCTGCATGGCCTCGAGGCACTCTCTGCGGTTGAGACCGGTGTCGATGATCAGGCTCCTGTCAGGGCCTTTGATCACGTATGAATTAAGATATTTTAGGGGGCTGTCGGGCAGGGGAATTTTCAGCCGGAACAATCCGGTTCGTATTTCTTCGCACATCGGTGGCGCTCCAAATTTTGGGCAGTCTATATTCTAAAGTCGATGTATCGGGCAATCTTGCTTATACATCAAGAAGACAGAGGTCAGATGACAGAAGACAGATAACATGAATGGGGAAATCGGAATGCGGAAGGCGGAAAGGATATGGACGGACTATCCAATTCTGTTTAATAGAGACTTGCAGCCGGCCGGCGGCGCCGTGGTAATTCATTAGAATTACAAAGGCCGCACGTTGCACCTTTATTCAAGTTTTCCGCATTCCACATTCCCACTTCCGAATTCCGGAGATCTTCTGCTTGGTATTTTTCTATGGATCCCGCCCTAAAACAGCTTTCCTCCTTAACTGAAGGGTGTAGGAGTGTAAACAGACTCCCATAGATGAATCCCTCGCAAATGTCAACTGCGATGCGTTCCGGTGACGCTTCCGAACCGGCGTCACACCCTGTGCGAATGCATTGGCAGGATTCGGAAGACGGCTGCAGAACCGTCGGAAACGTTAAGGACTGGGGAGAATTTACCTCTCTTTTAAGGGGATATAGTTTGTCTCGGTCGGGCCCATGTAAATCTGCCGCGGACGGCAAAGCTTCCAATTGGGATCATCCTGGCTTTCTTTCCACTGCGCAATCCAGCCCGGCAGCCTGCCGATGGCAAACATGACGGTAAACATGTTGGTGGGTATGCCGATGGCCCGCATGACAATTCCGCTGTAAAAGTCCACATTGGGGTAGAGATTGTGGTCGATAAAATAATCATCTTTGAGCGCGATCTGCTCCAACTCGACCGCGACATCCAGCAGGGGATCTGAAATGTTCAACTTGTTGAGCAGGGTGTCGCACATCTTCTTCATGATTTTCATGCGTGGATCGAAGGTCTTGTATACCCGGTGTCCGAAACCCATCAAACGGAAGGGATCGTTGCGGTCCTTGGCACGTTCTATGACGCGCCGCATGTTTTTGCTCGCGGCGATATCGCTGAGCATCTCGATAACGGCCTGGTTGGCGCCGCCATGCAGCGGGCCCCACAGGGCCGCGATCTCGGCTGAAATGGCCGCATACAAGGTAACGCGGGCGCTGCCGACCATGCGGACGGCGGAAGTCGAGCAGTTCTGCTCGTGGTCCGCATGCAGAATCCAGAAGACGTTGAGGGCGTTGACCACATCCTCGTCGATATCATAGGATCTGACCGGCGTGTCAAACATCATGTTCAGAAAATTGGCCCCATAGGTCAGGTCGGGCCGCGGATAGACGACCCGGTGGCCCCGTGAAATTTTATAGGACATGGCCGCCATGGTCCGGATCTTTGAGAGCAGACGGGTAACGGTAATGTTGATCTCCTCTTCCAGGTTCTGCAGCTCCGGATAAAAGCTTCTCAATGCATTGGCCATGGATGACAAAATGCCCATGGGGTGGGAAGACCGCGGAAAGTTCTCGTAAAAAGCGCGCATGTCTTCGTGCACAAGCGAATTGTCGTTGAGCAGCACGGAAAAACCGGTCAGCTCCTCCTGGGACGGCAGCCTGCCGTTAATCAGCAGATAAGCGGTCTCTATAAATAAATGAGGAATGCTCGGCCAGCTGCTCCACCGGGATCCCCCTGTAGCGCAGGATCCCGGCCTCGCCGTCCATGAAGGTAATGGTACTGGTACAACTGCCGGTATTGCCATAACCGGTATCAAGCGTTATCAATCCGGTCTCCTGCCGGAGCTTGGAGATGTCTATGGCTTTTTCGCCCTCCGTACCAACGACCAGCGGAAGCTTGTACTCCTGATCAGCGTAAATCAACTTAACATAGTCAGTCATGGTTCCCTTCGCTTTCTTCGGTAAAGATGAATCCCCACGAAAGGCGGGATTTGCAGAACAGTCGAGCTCTGTGAGGTTGGAAGTAAATGGAAACAACTGTTCATATACCGCAATCGGTTTTCGGGGTCAAGCGGGCAATAGCCTGGCAGGGGGACTTCATTATTGAATTCAACTAATTGCGTTTACAAAATTGCATGCCCATATTAAACCTCAGAAAATTCAAGCACCATATTCCAAATATCAAATAAATTCCAATGTCCCAAATTCAAAATTCCAAACAAATTATTCGCCAACATTTGCGACAATAGAATATCCTCAGGCGGACAAAGGTCTGGACCATACCAGAGCAGCATCGTGATGATGGTTTGGGTCATTGGATATTGCAATTTGAGATTTATTTGTAATTTGGTGCTTGGAATTTGAGATTTTAATCAGTGTACGTTTACTTGCTATGGACCATATGATAAATTCTAGTTGCAAAACACAACCTCAGGGAAAGGTATAATCATGTCTTTCAAGGAAAATTTATTGAGAAAGATCGAGATCGACCGGTTGTCCCGCCGGGTGCTGGCATCCATCGGTTCATCGGAAAGCGGTCTCAAAATCGATAAAGATGCCATGCGCCGGCTCCTGAAGATGAGTTCCTACAGGCATCAGAAAGAGCGCGACCTGGACCTTTATATTCAGGAACGCGGCGGTGAGCCCAGCCGCATTCTGGTGCTGGACAACGAACTGCCCATTTACGAGACCACTGTACAAGATGTCGTCATCCGCAAAAGTCCCTACACCAAAGAAATGTTGAGCATCAGAAACATTATTAAGATTTTGAACGATTCCGATGTTAAACGCAGCCGCAAGCAGGCGTCTCTGGAAAGCGTTCAACAGGACTGCATCGATGGTTTGGATCTGACCTACGCTGCAGACGACATAGAGGCGATTGCCGCCGAAGGCAACCAATCACTGGACAACAGCTACACCGACGGCATGTTGGAAAGCCTCGCTCTGTTCGCAGAATTGCTGGGCTGGCGTCCCCCGCCAAAGGCCTTGCGAATGCGGCACCATGAAATTCTCGGGGCGGTGGCCGAAAAACAAGGCGGTGAAATTCTATACGGACCGGCAGTGACCCTGAGCCGCATAGACAACTCCCTGGTGCTGTTCGAAGCGCCGATCAGCAGCGTTGACAAGGGCGCCATAGCGCATTTTCAAAAGGTTGCCCGGGGGGAAGCCAAAGCCGCTGTGGAGGGGAAAGCAGTCTTCGAATGGCTAAAAAATAAGGTATTAAAGGTGAGTCAACAGCCAAGCCGGGAGTAATAGAAAAACGCATATCGAAGGAATGTATTCTGTCTATTTTATTAAAGGATTGAGCGACCTGTCGGGAGGTAGTCACGCTACAAGCTTGACGAAGCCTGAAGCGATTGCATCCTTCGAAATTCGCTACTTACAGTCCGCCGGAGGAGGATTCGACTTCTGCGGACTTTAGATCACGTTTTAAGCGTGATTCGCATTTTCTCCTGCCGGAATCCCCTACAAGGCCGATTTTTGGTCTAAACCTCTGAACCTCTGAACCCAGAACCATTGAACCCTGAACCTCCTACAAGCGATAAACACTGGGCTTCTCATCCGAATCAATTTCTATGCCGACGATGTCTCCTGTTTTAAAGCCGGACTTTTTGAATAGCTTCACCATCTGTTCATGCTTTTCCATGTGCCAGAACACCGACCACATCGGGTTGCGAACCGTATCGATGCCGTAGGCATCATGCCCGCAAAGATTGAGTCTGAACTTGTCTTTGGCAATCAGGGTATCGGTTTCAGATAAAAAATAATCGATTTTATACAGATTGTCATGCAGGGCCCGGGAAAGCTCGGCCTTCATCTCGGGATAATCGTCCAGATAGTGGTTGGCGATCTGGTAAAGCTCCTCGGGCTCCTGGATCGACAGTCCCAGCACACAGAAGCGCTGATGATTTAAGGCAAATTCCTCCAGTTCCGACTGATAGGTCGTAATGATGGCGAGAATTTCTTCAATGGTGGGTTTGGCGTCTCCGTTGCCGAGCACGAATTCTTCGCACTTGCTGATAACATTTAGATAGAAGGCCCGGTTGTCCATCACATAAACCGGCCGTTCACGAAAGTTATGGTGCCTTCGAACCCGGCGGACGCCGTCGAGATGGATGGATCTCTCCTCCAGTTTGAGCTCAATGGTTTCGATGTGGGAGATGTCCTTGGCCTGAACGACATGAATCTCACCCTGTTCGGAAATTACATATTCGATTTCGCAGGGGTAACCCAAATACTTCTGAATGTCTTCCGACAATTGCAGCAGGCTGATGTCGTGAGGTGTCCGGGTGATATAAGGTTCACGCTGGATTTTGTGTCTCGGGTCGCGACAATAGCCGAATTCCCAGTGGCTGCCGATCATTTTCGCCATGACGCTCGTGCCGTTGATAAAGGGCATGACGATCATGCCCATGTTTTCCAAATCGATTTCAGGGGCGTTGCTGAATTTTTGTTGTCTGCGAATCGACAGCTGTTTAGCTGTTTTGGCAAGATTAATAATTTTGTTCCTCGCATATTTGATTCCGCCCGGATCGGCATAGATCTCCAGTGAATCAAATGTGCCGCCTTTGAAATATTCTTCTTTCAGGTGGGCGCTGCGGGCAATCACCTTAAAGCTCTCACGATGACGTTCCAGAAAAGCTTCCAGGGCGGCAAAATTTTCGGCTTTAAAGTCAGCAGCCGACACGTAGATAAACTCGGGCACGTTGAATCCGCCCTGCGCAAGTCTTGTCAACAGAGCGGCCTTTTCGGGAATGACGGTTTCCATTGGCGTTCTCATACAGTATTTGAGTGGGTTCTGGATATTAAATGTATCGTGAATATAAATACGTTTTGACCGCTGTCAAACCTTCTCAGAGGACAGAAGACAGAAGACAGATGACGGAAGGCAAGGTCAAAAACGATTAGCTGGTACGAAGACGACAGAGTCTGTTAGAATGTGGAAGTCGGAATGCGGAATGCGGAAAGAAAACAGAGTTTTGAGTTCGGAAACGCAATTGGGAATTCGCAGGGTGGAATTGAAAATGGTTGATCGTCTAATTTTTACGTCTTGGAGCTCAAACCCTAACCGCTGTGCCCTAATCACTTCGTAGCGTGATTGAGACAAGCCCCCTGTCCATGTAATAGGATCCTGAACCTTGCGCCCTCATGCCACTGCATGCTTTCCCCATTCCGCATTCCGACTTCCGCATTCTTAAAGCCCCGAACCTTTTAACCCGGAACCTGGAACAAGATATATCTTGACCCTTAGGGTTGATAATCGTAAGACCAGTTGATAACACACTCATATTTTCGATTACAGATTCCACGGCGACTCCTGCTAAAAGAACACCGTATGCTGAAAAAAATGTTTTCATACAGCGTATGGGCTCAGGGCTACGGCGGTGCCGGCCTCAAAAGGGATATTCTGGCCGGCCTGACCGTGGCGCTGGTGCTTATCCCCCAGTCCATGGCCTACGCCGAATTGGCCGGGCTGCCGCCCTATTACGGACTCTACGCTTCTTTTCTGCCACCGATGATCGCAGCCTTGCTGGGATCCAGTCGCCAGTTGGCCACCGGCCCGGTGGCAGTTGTGTCGCTTTTAACCGCAGCAACCCTGGAGCCGCTCGCCACCGCCGGGAGCCAGCAATACATCGCATATGCGGTATTGCTGGCGCTGCTGGTCGGCGTTTTTCAGTTTGCCCTTGGTGCGCTCAAGCTGGGACTGGTCGTCAACTTCATCTCCCATCCGGTGGTAAACGGTTTTTCCAATGCCGCCGCCCTGATTATCGCAACGTCTCAGCTGCCAAGACTGCTCGGCATCCATATCGACAAGACCCAGCACCACTACGAGATGGTTTTCGGGGTGATCAAAGCTGCCGGATACTACATGCACTGGCCGACGCTGTTGATGGGGGCCCTGGCCTTTGCCATAATGTATGGTTTGAAACGCGTTGCGCCAAGATTACCCAATGTTCTTGCAGCCGTGGCTGTCACGACGTTCCTTTCCTGGATGTTGGGCTTCGAGGACAATGTGGCCGTAAAAAGCGCAGCCATCGGCTCTGCAGAGGTCAGGCAGACCATTGAAAAATTCAACCGGGCCCTCGAATCCGCCAAGCTTCTGGCCGCCAAGCGGACTCAGCTGACACAGCGTCTTAATCAAGCTCAATCCGCGGCGGGCACTCTTGGAGCGCTCGAAACCAGGCACGCGGCGGAGCGCATCGCCCTGCAAATCCAACACTTGAAAGCCGAAGCCCGCGATCTGCGCCGACAGTTGCGCCGAATCCTGCTCGGGGCCGTCAGGCAAAAGGACGGCTTGCTGTCATATTATCCAACGGCCGAAATTAAGGGCCGTGACCGCGCCGACAGCCGCGTGTGGCGTCTCGAGGTAGGCAACGACCCCCTGCAACCCCAAAGCCTGCAATTGATCGGCGGCGGTGAGGTGGTCGGCCATATCCCCCGGGGGCTGCCTTCCTTTTCGATGCCCCACATGGACTATCACGTCATTCTGCATTTAATACCCTTCGTCGTCATTATTTCCATGCTGGGCTTTATGGAGGCCATTTCGGTTGCCAAGGCCATGGCAGCCAAAACCGGCCAGCGGCTCGATTCCAATCGCGAGCTCATCGGCCAAGGCCTGGCAAATATCTGCGGCGCGGTCGCTAAAAGCTATCCAATTTCAGGCTCTTTTTCCCGCTCGGCCGTCAACCTTCAATCCGGAGCCGTCTCGGGCTTGTCGGGTGTCTTCACCAGTTTGACGGTGGTGGTGGTGCTCTTGGCTTTCACACCGCTTTTCTACCACCTGCCCCAATCGGTGCTGGCAGCCATTATCATGATGGCCGTCGTGGGGCTGATAAACATCAAAGGCTTTATCCACGCCTGGCAGGCCCAGTGGTACGATGGTGCAATCTCGATAATAACCTTTGTCACCACCCTTGTTTTCGCCCCTCATCTGGACCGAGGCATCCTGATCGGCGCGGGCCTGTCCATTCTCGTCTTTTTATACAAAAGCATGCGGCCGAAGGTCGTCGATCTGTCCCTTGACGTTGATCGCACGCTTCACGATGCCGTCGCCAGCGGTCTGCAGGAATGCCGCTACATTGACGTGGTTCGTTTCGACGGTCCCTTGTTTTTCGCCAACGCCAGCTACCTGGAGGACCAGATCAGGAATCGTCGGCGTTCGAAAAAAGATCTCAAGCACATCATCATCTCGGCCGGCAGCATCAATGATATTGACTCATCCGGTGAAGAAGCATTATCTTTGACCGTAGACCGGGTCAGAAGCGCCGGAATCGATATTTTCCTGAGCGGCGTGAACCGATCCGTCATGATGGTTTTCAGGCGAACCCATTTGATTGGGAAAATCGGCGAAGATCACATCTACCCGACAATCGAAATTGCCATCAATGCGGTTCATGAGATCACCCACAGGGGAGGCAAAGAAAAGGATTGTCCGCTGACGACGGTCTGCCGCATCACGCGGTCGCCCCAAACAAGGGAGAATTAAATGCCGACTATTAGCATATTCAGCGGCGGTTTCTGTCAGGAAGAGTCGATTATCCGGGAAATCATTGCGCAGACCGGATACCAACTAATCCACGACGATGATATCGTCGCACACGCCGCCCGGCACTCAACGCTGTCGGAAAGCAGATTAAAGCGGGCCCTTTCCCCCAAGACCTCGGTCTTCAATAAATTCACCTTGGAGAAAGAACGCTCGCTGGCCTATCTCAGGCTCGCCGTGGCCGACTTGATCACCACCGACAACGCGATAATCACTTATTTTTGCGGACAGCTTATCCCGGCCAACGTCAGCCATACCCTGCGGGTTTGTTTGATCGCACCCAAAAGGTACCGCACTGCGGCGGCCGTCGAGCAGCTGGGCATAACGCCAAAAGAAGCCAACCGGCTGGTCCAACGGCGCGAAGAAGAATGCTCACACTGGATTGATTCACTGTTCGGCAACGGCGATCCCTGGGATTCGATTCTTTATGACATCGTTATTCCGGTTGACAAAATGTCACTCCAGGATGTAGTCACCCTGATTGCCGACAACGCCGCTGCGGACATCCTCCAGCCGACGGAAGCCTCAGAGCAGGCCCTGGCCGACTTCCGGCTGGCAGCCGAAGCCGAGGTTGCCCTGGCCCAGCAAGGACATACCGTCGGCGTTGAGGCAAGGGATGGTGCGATCACATTGACCATCAACAAACATGTGCTCAGACTCAACCGGCTTCAGGAAGAGCTCAAATCCATCGCCGCCCCGATTGCCGGTGTCAAATCGGTGGATACCAGGATCGGCAGGGATTTTCATAAATCCGATATCTACCGCAAGCACGATTTTGAGATGCCCTCCAAAGTGCTGCTGGTGGATGATGAACGCGAGTTCATTCAAACGTTGTCCGAACGGTTGATCATGCGGGATATGGGGTCGGCCGTGGCTTATGACGGAGAGTCGGCGCTTAACCTGATCGAAGAGGACGAACCGGAAGTCATCATCGTCGATCTGAAAATGCCCGGCGTCGACGGTATGGAGGTCCTGCGCCAGGTCAAACAAACGCGCCCGGAGATCGAGGTCATTATTGTCACCGGGCACGGTCACGAATCCGACCGGCAGCTGTGCATGGAGCTGGGTGCTTTTGCCTACCTGCAAAAACCCCTGGACATCAACGAGCTGAGCGAAACGATTCAAAAGGCCAACGAGAAAGTGCGGCATAAGAAGGGCATGAAGGATTGAGGGATTTAGGGATTCCTAAATTGTTCTTTTATTTTTCCTGAATTTGTACTTCTACAATAACTAGATAGAGCGTTTGTCAGAATAACGTGCCGATAGCGATAGTTTGTTGGGGTTTTCTCAGAATTGCGGCTAAGCGCCAATATGTTCTGGTTCAAACGATCTAAATATTTAGTTTCAGTTATACAGACGCGGTTCTGAAATCAGCGTGACCTGATCGTCGGCCGGATCTGCTTTCGGCATTGAGAAATGGCCGAGCATAAATTCAAAGATGGCACATCGCTTGGTCATAATCTATGTTTTTTTAAGTAAAAAAATCACATAGCGGTTGTCAGATTTGAAATAATTTCCATCGATTATTCTCAAAATGTTCTCGTGTCAGGAAATCTGGCAAACGGAACATATTTTTGACAACCGGTATAAATCATGCGCATGGTTGAAAATATGTCGATAATCAAGAAACTGAAACCCGCCTTTCTGGATCACAAAGACATCACCGCCGGGCCGTACAAACACCACTTCGACTTTTTGCGGATCTGGAAGCGGGCCATACTGGTGACGGCGACCGTGGCGCTTGTGCCCCTGATCATCTGGGCCTTTTCCGGGTACCGGCTCACGATGGAAACCATCGAGTCGGAGGTCGTGCTGCGAACCTCCCAACTCGTTTCCAACAGCTGGCGATCGGTGTCCCTGTTTTTAACCGAGCGCCGTTCAGTGCTGGATTTCATCGCCCATGATCACGGCCTGGAGACTTTGAAAGATCCCGACCGCCTGGCCGACATTCTGAACAACCTCAATCAACGCTTCGGAGGTTTTATCGATTTGGGCGTAATCGGCAGCAGCGGGAAACTGATATCCCATGCCGGTTCCCATCAAAGGGAAAGCCTTGTTTTCAACCGGCAATCCTGGTTTCATGAGGTCCTGGATCGCGGCGTCTACATCAGCGAATTGGTAACGGGTGGCCTCAACGAGCCCCATATCGATTTCGCGGTCAAGCGAGAACTGCCGGATGGATCCTTTTTCGTGCTGCATGCGGTTCTCAAGCCGGATCAGCTGACTGAATCCCTCCCCCGGGTGGATGTGGGCGCCAAGGGCGACCTATTCATCGTCAACCGCGACGGTGTGCTCCAAACCCCTTCCCGTTATTATGGCCCGGTGTTCAATAAAATTTCGATGTCGGTTTCGGATTACGCGTCCACTTCGAAGATTTTTGAAAGCACCAATGACGATAATGATCCCATCGTCGTCGGCTATGCCCACATACCGGAAACTCCTTATGTTCTGGTGATGATCCAGGAGCAAAGCGAACGCATCCAACCCTGGTACAAAACGACCTGGGCCTTTGTGCTGATTTTGACGGCCAGCATTATCTTGATCCTGCTCGTGACGCTCGGGGTCGCCACCCATTTGGTCAACCAGATCCACGTTGCCGACCAGGAGCGTGTCGACACCCTGCACCAGGTGGAATACGCCAATAAGATGGTTTCGCTGGGGCGCCTGGCTTCCGGGGTGGCCCATGAAATCAACAACCCGCTGGCCATTATCAATGAAAAGGCCGGCCATATCCGGGATATATTCACACTGACGGCCACCTACGCCAAGGACCCCAAGCTCATCGACCTGGTGGATTCGGTTATCGCCACGGTGCAGCGCTGCGCCGCCGTTACCCGGGGCCTGTTGAATTTCTCCCGCCACCTCAATTTAAGTGTGCAGACCATCTATTTAAACGAAATCATCGATGAGGTCAAAAATGTATTGGCCAAAGAGGCTGAATACCGGGCCATAACCGTCGGGGTGCAGGTCGGGGAGAATCTTCCGCAGTTCGAAAGTGACCGCGGCAAACTCGAGCAGGTGTTTTTTAATCTGTATAACAATGCCATCAGTGCCATGCAGGACGGCGGCCGCCTGGATATTGAAGTGGTGCAGCAAAACGAAGATTTCATTGCCGTCTCGTTTACGGACACTGGGCCCGGCATTCCGCAGTCTGATCTGAAGCACGTGTTCGACCCGTTTTTCTACTCCAAAACCGGCCTTGACGGGACCGGCGTGGGTCTTTCGGTCACCTATGCCCTGGTACAGGAAATCGGCGGCACCATCAACGTCACCAGCCAGGTCGGCAAGGAAACGACGTTTAGGGTCGAAATTCCCCTGGTGATGCCGGATAACGCGGCAGGATGAAAAAAATATGCAACTGAACAATGAAACCATTAGCCAATTCGTATACGGCTTTATAGCGGTTGTTATAAAAATGTACCGTTTTCCAAGCGCATCCGGAGGTTTTTTTCTACAACCGCTTATACCACCCTTCAGTATTTCGGAACTGCTTGTTGGTTAGAGGAGGATCACATTAAATGAGTCGACAACCGGAAGATGCCCCCATAACGGAACTGCAGTTCTTCGGCCAAATTTCCGCATCCATATCCCACGAGCTCAAAAATGTTCTGGCGATTATCAATGAAAATGCGGGACTGCTGGAAGACTTGATCTTAATGGCGGACCGGGGTCGTCCGCTCGACCCGGCTCGTTTAAAAACAATGGCTGAAGGCGTTAAGAAACAGATCAGCCGGGCAGACGCAATCATCAGACATATGAACCGCTTTGCCCACAGCACGGATCAAAGCGTTGAATCCGTCGATCTGGCCCAAACGCTTGAAACCGTCCTTGCTGTGACCGCCAGATTTGCCGCCATGCGGGGTATCCGCATAGATTTGCAGCTGCCGGAAGATCCGATATCCTTGCAAACGGCCCCCTTTTTTTTAATGAACCTGATCTGGCTGTGTCTGGAATTTTCAATGTCCGCCGCCGGGGAGGACAAACAGATTGGGCTGGCGGCCGAAGCGGTTCAAGGCGGCGTCCGGATTAGATTCCGGCACCTGGCAGATCTTAGTCCGGCGCTTATGGATGCTTTTCCATCTAACCGTGAGCGGGATTTGCTCGAGATGCTGGCGGCTGAATTGTCGCTAGAAATTGAATCTGAAGAGCTTGTGCTTGATTTGGCCGAAATCAACGGCGCAGGCTAGCGCCACTTTTTTTATTACACTTGTATCACACGATATTAATGGAGCTGATAAATGTCCCTAAAGGTATTGCTTGTCGATGACGAAAAAGACTTCTTGGGTATCATGGCCGAGCGTATGGCGGCCCGCGGCATGGAAGTATCCACAACCGACTCGGCTGAACACGCCCTTAAAAAGATCAGGGAAGACACCTATGATGCGGTCGTTATGGACTTTTTAATGCCTGAAATGGATGGTTTCAAGGCGCTCAAGCTGCTCAAGGAAATCCGACCGGAGCTGCAGATCATCATGCTGACGGCCAACGTACTGGAAGAAACGCGCCGTGAGGCCGTCAGGCTAGGCGCCCTGGATGTCATCGAAAAACCCGCCGATCTGAACCTTCTCGCCCGGAAAATAGAAAAGGCCAAAGCCCTGAAACATGAAAAACCGCAATGAATCGCTACTCTCATAGCCCAAGGCCTCAGGAAGCCGGCCTGCAGGGGGCGGGCGATTCTCTAAACCATCAAATTGCGGCGATCAAAAAATACAACCGCGTACTTTACGACCGCCTTTTATTTCTCATCGTCATCCACACGCATCAACGACTTGAGAATACCCATAGGACTTGATCCCATTCTCAACATTTCGATTTCTTCCATTCGCTTTTTGTCGTGTTCGAATTTTTTCCTGAGCCTGGTTTCGTAGGCATTTTTTAATTCTTCCAGGAGTTTTTCGAACTCACACGGCTTTTCCAGGTAGGAATATGCACCCAGCCTTGTCGCCTCTACTGCTGATTCGATCGCACCGTGACCCGTCAACATGATTACTTCTAAAAACTTATGCTTTTTCTTCAAAATCTGAAGAAGCTCGATGCCATCCATACCCGGCATTCGCAGATCAAGCATGGCCACGTCAAACATCTCTTTTTTGGCTAACTTGGCGGCGGTTTTTCCTTCGCTGGCAGTCGTGATGTCAAAATCTCTCATTCCGAGCCTTTCGGCAATAGAATTCAAGAAATCTTCTTCATCGTCAACGATGAGAAGCTTAATTTTTTTCTCGTCTGACATAAAAATACCTCCTAAAGATGATGGTCGTATTCCAAGCGAGTCGTTTTCTCCGGGCCTGAGGTGTCGAATCGCGGCTGGTGATGCTATGAATATAATTGCGAATTTTAAATGTCAAATAAATTTATTTTTTCATTAATTGACGGTTTGTTGCTGGAATCGACATTTTTAGAGCGCCAGCGATAATGAATGCTTCTTATTTCATGAATGGAATTTTACTCACGCTCAGCCGGTGATCTTGGCCTGATGGTATGCTAAATTCTTCTCCTG
>Ga0209671_1000909_pt1 | contig 22496 bp, 19 predicted proteins | sample WorMetHERISLAND2_2_FD_187401 | JGI IMG/M metagenome (GOLD analysis project Ga0209671, IMG submission 187401) | Marine gutless worms symbiont microbial communities from Max Planck institute for Marine Microbiology, Germany - Olavius geniculatus... | ecosystem: Host-associated > Annelida >... | reverse complement strand
AGTGTCCCATCGGCTTCGTACAACACCTCTACTGGAACCAGTGTATAGGTCAGTATACACTGGACCACCAGCGGAGCTTTAGTACTGCTGAGTTAATACATCAGATATTTGTGGATACAAATAATGCGTTGATTGATTGTGATGTCTGTACTCAGCATACCAGATCGATCAAATGAATGATTCATATTACAGTCACCGCATGCGTGAAAACTCTAGACAAGTTCAGAGTCCCGTTATTAGGCCGCTTGGCCTAATGAAATGGGCTTATATTTTGCTGTTGCTGCTAACGTTGATTTTTTACTTTCTTTTTGTTTTAGGGTTAATGCAAAATTTGTGATATTTTTCAGCCGATCGCGGTTTTACTCTGCCACGTGATCAGAAATGGGTCCAGTTTTATAATCTAGTTTGCAAAATTTAGCGGGTGTGTGTGGATGAGTAACATGTCAGTGCCTCAGATTCAGTGAGTTTCTCGCTGACATTGTGCGCTTTATACATTAAATTTACTTACTTACTTACTTACTAATGTGTATAAAACTGACACAGACGAGGACGAGTGTCAGCAGCGTCCAGGTGTCTGCGGTCAAGCTACGTGCGTCAACAGTGTCGGCAGTTATCAGTGTCGCTGTGCACCAGGTTCTACCTTCGACCAGTCCGCCATGGCTTGCGTTGGTCAGTATACTCCTGCTCTGCTGTCAGTCAGAGTAAATATTTGTTATGGGAAGCATTGCGAAGTGCACTCTAGCGCGATTTTACGACTGTTGCAGTAAGCAGCAAACTCCGCCTTCGCCACGTGCACTCGTGACGTTGATAGGAGCACAATTTTGTTGCCCAACATGATCTCCGCAAACGTGCAATCGGCGGAGGTCTGCGGTCACGCAGTGCAGTGCATAGGATTTGTCGTTAAAATTGAAAAATACTACGTTTTTATTTATTTATTTATTTATTGCAGGACTGACATTGACAACACCAGCAACACAAATAAAAACAACAAAATGCCAGCCAAGGATAGAAAGGTTCCAGAAGGAACACTAACATCTACCCTAATCAACACAATATAGCAGAAAATTAGACAAATCAGTACGATTAAGAAAAGCCTTAAACCTAACGAGAGAAGAAAAATCAACATGGGCCGGGAGTTTATTCCACGGGCCAACAACACACCTAGCAAAAGAATCATAGCGTACTTTGTGGGTAGAAAAAAATTTAAAAAGTTAAAATACGTTTTTTGTGTAATGTCCGTTTTTCTGTCTGCATGAACTTGTGAAGGTGGGGGTGGCGGTGCGTGCCAGCAGGCTGCTTGTAGCTTCGGTTGTACTCCCACTCAGTCCGGTCCCGTCTGCCAGTGTCCTGAAGGTTTCCAACGCATCGGACAAGGGTTCGTCACTTCGTTACTTACTTACTTATTTACTTACTTACTCTCAGCGGTGACGTTACCTGATGCACTCTGCAGTCAGGTCTTTGCGCCATTCTGCTATCACGTTTCAGTAACTGGCGCGTCAACCCTGAGGGTTGGGAAGGAGGTTCGCCCTTTCCTCTATATCTGGACATGTTTTGTTGTGTGGTTAAGACGGCTATAATACGCTCGTAATTATTCCAACAGAGGTGGGTCCTCGAGTACTGTCTTCTACCTTGAGGACAAAAAATCGTGGCTTCGGCATTGGTCTCAAAGATCACTGGCTTTGGTTTTTGCATTGGCTTTGAAAATGCTGGCCTCAAACGAATCCCTGTGTCCCAATCCAATTACTTTTGATCGTAAGCGCAACGTCCTAACAATTACGCCACCAAGCCAACTACTTGGCATACTTACTTACTTAGTCTCCGTGTGCATGTGTGTGTTTAGCTTCGTTTTGGATGACTTAACAAGAACATGTTAGGTATCAAATTAAATAGTCTATGCCTGAGCATTAAAAACAAATTAACTAGTACATTGCCTCAATATAGCAAGACAAAAGCCTTTCGAATTTTTTATCTGCCGTGCCGTCAGCAGAAATTAAAACTATTAACTAAAACTATTAAAGTATTAAAAGTATTGGGTCAACATGCATAAATTAGCGTATTTTTAATATACTTGTCTATGAACAAACATGAACATGTTAAGCATTTAAAACGCAGCTTTTGTGTCTGTGCAGTCACTGCGTGTCCAATCCAGTGGCATGGTGACTGGTAGCTGTATTTAACGCCCGATGTAGCTTGCTATCAGTGCAGCTATCGATGACCAGGTTGGGATAGAAGGCTGAGTTAACCACTGAGGTGTGTGTGTGTGTGTGTAGTCACTGTGTATCCAGTCAAAGTCCTGCCGGTATGGTTGCCGACATGCCTCACGTGGCCGGAGTGGTCGGTGGTAGCTACCTGCCCCCCGGTGAAGCATGCTATCAGTGTGGTGATGACCAGTCTGCTCAGGGCTTCGACAGAGTGGCTGGCGGCGTGCCGCTGGTCAGACGAGCTCAGAGACGTCGCAGGGACACCCGCAGACTACTCAGCAACAACAACGTCACTCGACTACCGGTACGTGCTATCTTAAGTGAGTGAGTAAGTAAGTAAGTAGACTTCTAAAGCGCGCAATGTCAACGGGAATCTCGCCGAATCTAAGGTGCAAAGCGTTGTACAAAAATATTTCGAGTTGATGACGAAAACAGCAAAGTCTTCAGTCGGCTGGGAAGTGGGATATCTCTTCCATTTCCTAGCGACTCGATTTTGGAGTTAACGATGCTGCTCGATACTGCACACTCTGCTGCCCTCGGTTGACGAAATTTTCTTATACTTTAAATTAAGCATTAGACCCCACATCTGTAATTCTTGGTTTTCAGATTTTTATCTTGTTTATAATTGTTACTAATAACCAACGCCATCATGGCCATTATCCTTGTGCTTTCCATCGGCCAGTTTGAAGAGCCAAGTTTTTAGCTGTTGGCATGCAGACGATCGAAAATGACACTGAGATGTCGATGCTGAACGCTGATTTGTTCGTTGAATGTTGCTGCAGCGCCCCGAGGAGCTGGTGATTGACGTAACCGGCCCCGCCTCCGCCGATGACGTCACGGCCGATGACGTCACGGCGCTGACGGATGACGTCACGCTGGTGCACGTGTCTGACGTCAGAAGTCTGCTGACCAATGTCTATCATGACGAGTCGGATGAACTGAGCTCCACCCTGCCTCTAGTTGTCTACGTACTTGCCAACGAGACAGCGCCCGGCAAGGTTTGCATTCGATCCTGTCATATTAGTTCTCTTTCGAAGTGTTCTTGTGACATCTTTCGTCCATCTCAAATTACAAATTTCGTGCAAGCTTTCGTCAGAAATTCTAGTTTTTATTTTGTCCAAATTTAATCCAGATCCCCAAAGGTGTTAAATTTGCAAACGAGATGAGAAAAATGAGTAGTAGCTTACAGGCTACGAGGTAAAGGCCTGGTGTGGCTGATCATGGCGGTGGTATGTCTGCTGGCTGCAGACAGCGTGTTGGTCCAAATGTACACTGACGGTGGCAATGGATGGCTGCATAGTGTGCTTTATCATCAGCTCATGCCAATCAGCTGCCATTTGCCCAAGGATTGTAAAGCGCTTCTGGCCACGACTCTGGCTCATGTATGAAGCGCTATATACGATGTATTTTACCTTCTAAATGCTAAAGTGTAACTTAGTGGTGTCACGGTAGCCGGCCGTACTGGTGACCGAAAGGTGCCCGGTTTGACTCTAGACACCCTTGCACTGCCAGGCAACGACTCTGGTCAAGTTGTTACACACGTGCCTCTGTCGCCAAGCAGTATAATTTGGTATCGGTCAAAGGGCGGTGACGCTGTCGGGCTGGGAAGGTAACCGTAGGCCCTTGGAAAGTAATGGCCAGGCTTACCGTGGATATGAAATTTCCCACCCATATCCATATCCATATCCACAGATTTTTTGTGGATATCCATGGATATATCCATTTCCACAGACGCCTATCACTCGTACATGTAGCCCCCAAATTTTTGCAAAATACAGCTGTCCTCTCTCGCCCCCCCCCAAAAAAAAACATGGCACAGACATTTCTTTTTCGAAATTGTTGAAAAATTAATAAAAGTAAAAAATAAACACACATTTGCATTGAAATATACGATCGTAGTTAAGTAAGTCCTAATGACAGCCTACCACCCGGTTACGTCACCTGCGGGCTGACTGCCTTGAGACCGGGATCAGTTCTGGTGTCTACGCTCGTTATTGAGTATGGGATACCTTTTTAAAAATGCTATTACAGCCCTGTTATTAGCGCTCTATGATCGTAGGTGGTCCTGCAGCTGATGCCTTCCGTGCAGTCTCTACAGAGCAACGAGGCGTGCCGCCTGGGCGCGTCCAATCACCAGCACATCCGGGAACTGTTCACTCTACAGCACAGCGACGACCTGGGTGGTCTCAGTACCGTTGTGTTCACCAGGCAAGACACGTCCAGACCACCTCAACGCTACCAGCTGTCGGTCGTCTGCCAGCCGATAGAACCACACACCACTGCGGCAGCGGCGCAGCCTTTCACTGTCTACCTGCATGTCCACTTGCTTTAGAAGTTTAGACCATTCACATACATACACACATACACATACATGTAGTTAGGTGCATTTCTGAAACTTCTAACTTCTGGGGGCTTTTCGGAGTAAAGAAGCTGAGAGCCTGAGTTTAAAGTACAGTAGTATGAACGTGCTGAATTAGATTATCCCAGCTTCGAAGCCAAATTCCGAGTTTCAGCCTTCTAATTTGCGTAAACAAATTACCGTTTTGAACACTTTCTTCTGAAGAAAACATTTATAACTCAAGATTCGAAGACAGGAATGGGCTCCTCAAAAACCACTGTCCTGACCTTGTCCTTGAAAATGACATGACAAGAAACTTAGTGCACGATGAAAAGGTCAGAATTGAGTCAAGGTCATACAGGCAGACAGGTTCGTCGGCTATAGCCTGAACTTTGCTTTCTTTCTCTCACACGGTTCTTTGTGCATGCTAAATACAACTGTATGCCTCTCTCTGGTGATGCGCAGCGCGTTGTCTTAGCTCGCTAGTCGTTCGCTCATTTGCATTCTTTCAGATATATCTCGATCTTGTCTTATCCCGGTTCATTTTGTCGTCATTGGTTACAGTTTGTCAGCTGTTGTTTGAGACGAGTATTATGATGATATGATGATGACATTCACTGCCAAACGCTTTGATACTCACTTCAGGTGTCACTCAGCGACGCCAAATATCAGGATTACAACACGTTTGCTGTGATTTTCGGCTTTTTTGTTCTAAAATAAGTAAATCGTATCACTGGTGTAATTAAAATGTTATGCTGGGTAGGCCTATTGATCTTTCCACTAGCATAGTTCTAGTATGTCTTATAATGCGTAAAAAATTTTGTGCTTCCGGATGTTGTCCGTCTCTGAAAAAACTTCCGTCCCTAGAATTTTCATCTGACCCTCAAATACTGGTGTAGTTTTTTGTTGCTCTTAAAGTTTCACTTAACAAAGCTCTTTCCATTTAGTCTTTTATGCTGTTGTGTAACATTAGACAAAATGTCAAAAAAAACTACATTTAAAAAATATCTCCTACCTTTTTTTTGCCAGACTGCAGCTGCAAATTCCGCAATCACAAAAATTGCTTAGGGCTAATCGTGTCATATTTTATGCTGTGAAACATCGTTTTTACGCTTTCCTGGCTTATTAAAATTTTGAACAATGCGTATTTTGATGAATGTAGCAAAAACTCAGTCATGAGTTGCTGTATAGCGGAATATTTATCACGTGAATGACTTGTGGCATAAGAAGTCAATTAACCAGTTCGCCGTCACTGCCTTTTCACTCACTGCCGCGCCAGGGCATTTTCTACTAGTCGCTACTAGATTATTTCTGTAGAGTATTTACGTCAACTTTATTGCTTATTTACACAATGACATAGAATGTGCGCCCTTATTGGTGTTGTATTATTGCTTTATCGCTGACAACAAACTTGAATTTAATAACTTTTTCAATTATAGACGCAGAGACGTAGACTTGTGCTTACACATATTGAGACATGTCACGCTGTGTTTCAACTGTTTACTGGGTTTTTGCTATCTTAATTACAGATCAGTGTAAAAAGTAGTTGAGCCAATAAATCGGCCAATAAATCTATGTCTTAATAGCAGAACTGCTTAAAAGTTGATGGCAGAATAGGCAGATTTACATGGTGTGCCAAAAAGTAAGCTATGGTACTTTTTCCATATTTTTTGCCAAATATTGACTGATTTTCACAATTTTTTTACCGTTAGACTCTAAAAGAAATTTGCTACTCAGTGGCGTGTACACCACGCCTATTATATCGTTACAGTACCTTGTAAAATAAAAATATCCAGAAGTACAATATCTACAGATAAGGTCGAATGGTAAATTTTTAAATTATTTAAGTAAAATGTTAAATATAAGTTATATTAAGTGTTAAAAAGGTTTAGGTGTAGCTATGGAGTAAGTTTTCATCTTTCAAAAAATAGTGCACAGCTTGTATGGCCGCACAGTTGAAACACATTGCTCTGTATGCTGATGCAGCTAACTGACCAAGATTGCAGCCATCAACCAGCATTAGTGTACATTGTAAATTAGTGCACACTAAAATTGCTCAAATTATTTGAAAAAATGTGTAATATGTCTTCTAATGTTTTTGACATTTACTATAACTCATACTTTAACACTTAAGTTAAATACTTCAAACATTTACCATTAGACTTTCTGTTTATCTGTAGATATTGTATGTTTTTGGATATTTATATTATACAAGGTAGTGTAGCGACATAATAAGTGTAGTGTGTATGCCACTGAATAGCAAATTTTGTACAGAGTCCAATGGTGAAAAAATTGTGAAAATTGATCAATACTTAGCGAAAATATGGACAAAGTGCAATAGCTTACTTTTTTTGGCCCACCATGTAGGTGATGATGTTTTGTGTAGGATTTTTTGACTTTAGTGGCTGAAGGTCAAAAGTTCGGTTGCACAGAATGTGTTTTGTGAACAAAAAAATTTGCAGAATTTAGCCAACATTATTATCTGTTTTTAACGAAACGAATAAGTAAGTAAACAGTTTGAAACACGGTTTGCATGTCAATTTCACCGACACTGCCACAATAATGCTCGTCGAGGGTATTTTAACCTACAAACGTTTGCATGACTACGTTACGTCATGAAATCCGTTCTGAAATGTCCGTTTATGATCTTATTTAACAGAATATGTGCACTAAATTACATTCTCGTGTTTTTTTGAGCGTGAATTGATATACAGTTGGCTTTTCAAATTATTTAATAGGTGAAACTTTTGCTTCTATTTTTTAAAGTTTAAATGCCATTAAATGGCAAACAGTGTTTGCACTTTGTAAATGTATTTATATGTGTACAGTCATACTGTAGACCTAGATTAGCACGTCATTAGTGATTGCCAAAGTTTGTGCAATATGTGATGTGTGTGTGCCGATAATAATACACGTGTGTCATTCTACGAATTAAGTCAGCACGGGCATCTGTCTCCTTTAATCAAGATTAATCCTACCGCCCTCTAACTGCTTTTAATTGCCATTTTGCTGCTGCTCGCTAAAGCGACTTATCACCGAGGGCTTCAGCGCAAGACTACGTATTCAGAGCTGTATTTAAGGGAGGTTTAATCCCTTTTCGCGTAAAATTGGGACATTTTTACTTGACAAATTAACAAAGCGTTAGCATTTACGTTCAAGTAAACGATTAAAAATGTTGCGATAAGATGCGTTTCAAGAGCTGAACATGCTTCCAAATGACCTTGGATGAGTTTGGAGGTCGGTACGCGCTATTGTGGCTAAACGGTGCGAGATAAAGCAAGGTTGATATTGATCAATTTTAACAGGATTTGGAAGTTGCATTGGCTTTCAAATGACATGAAAATCATTGACCTTGGATGACCTTAAAGGTCAGTAGGCCTACATTATCACTGACAACCAGTACGGTCGGCTATCGACAGCTGGGCTTCTTGTTATTTGTTGTGGTTCTACAATACAAATGAAATTGACGTCGTAATTTCATATATTTTATTGATGACTTTTGATTTCTGATGATATCACGTCATATAATTTACTGACAAGAATAAGCCCAGCTGTCGCTAGGGTGAGCCGATCGCGTACATCATACCGCCTAGCTAGGTCTGAAAACCAGCGTCAGACTTAAGTCACGGACAAAAACGATTTCCAGAGGCGACGACAGTTTCATAAAGGCTATGTTAACGCTGCCTAGCTGGTATCGAGTGTTAGGCTTACAAGATAGGCCCTACGGTAGGCCTAATTTGGCGCATGATGGATATACAAGCAGAAATTTTTTGTTGAAAATTGCGGCCAAACCGCTAGAGATAGCGACATGACAGCCTATAGGAATCATGTACACATGTACTAGGCTTCAAAGGATTTTGTCCTTAAAATGCCATTTTTCGTTCGTCAAAAAGTGCAAATTTCGACATAAATTTTGCCAAAGATCTCGAATTTCGCCAAATTTCGCCATCCGAAAATAAGACTTTTTAGCACTGCATAACTGTAGCTGTTGTTAGCTAATTTTATAGGCTAAAGTCTTGCCAAAAAAGTTTCGAGGCATGGTTATCACTTGAGGTTTTCGTTTGTCAAAAAGTGCAAACTTTGTCAAAAACTTCGCCACAAATCCCAAATTTCGACATTTTTTTCGCCATTCGAAATTGAGTGCTTCTTATGATAAATAAGCTTCACAAAATTTTGTCGTCAAAAATGCCATTTTCGTATGTCAGAAAGTAACAAGAAATTTGAGCTAATGCTCACGAGAAGCGCGAAAGCCTATAGTAGTTCTTGTTCGCAAACTGTAGTCTATATCCAGCCATTCCGTCGTTAGTTCATGCCAGGCAGCCGACGGTGAAGATTTGGTGATCCTAGCTTGCACCGTTTTTGACTGATCCACCCGTGTGACAGACAGACAGACAGACAGAATTGCGATGGCTAAGACGCGCTGAAAGCAGTAGCTCATCATCATCATCATCATCATCATATATTCGCAGTTGACATACGCAACTTCTATCAACGCAATCATGCAAAAACACGCAAACATTTACGAAAAACGTCCATTGTGTGTGCGGAAAATAAACACGATTAGCACAAAAAGTACACTGAATAGAAACTAATGTTTACAACAGATTGAAAACGTTAAAAACAGGCAACTTAAGCATGCAAGTAATATCCCGTCACATGTTCGTGGATTAGTAAGTGTCTTTGTATAACATTCTAATGAGGAAATCGAACGTAGAAATCATGACATCATTAGTCAACTTCGAACATCAACTTGATTTTCATCAAGTCATTAATTTTTCTTATGAATCTTTTTACGCGTGAAAGCAGCTACTGCTTTTCAGCGCGTTTTAGCCATCGCAATTCTGTCTGTCCTATCTGTCCGTCTGTCTGTCCGTCCGTCACACGGGTGGATCAGTCAAAAACAGTGCAATGAATTGCCAAATTTTTACCGTCGGCTGCCTGGAAGACTCTAGTTTCAGGAACCGTAAAGCTTTTCCATAAATTCGATGGGATCTCCCCAAACGAGGGCGCTAAATGAGACGGGGCCCGGGTGGTGAAAAATTGCGATTTTTAGCCAATAATTCGCTGCAAGGCCTATCTCAGTACCGGTCTAAGTTACTATTAATCACTAGTAAGAAGTCGTACACTAGCTCTCGATTGCCACGGAATTCAATGACCGTGGATGACCTCCTTGAACGCTAAAATAGGGGTCTTTATGTATTTTTGTCGATTTCGGACTGCCAGACACATTTCAAGAGCGATCGAATTGCTCCGAAACCAATTGAAATAGACATGGACAAGCTGCGTATGAAATTTTCGGCATTGAACGCAGATTTCAACGGTCAAAATCTCGATTTTCAAGGAAACCAGCGCACGAGGGCTTCAAAGAGCTGTACCCCAGTAAAAGTTGTTATTTTACCGTTGTTGGCCAGTGTTTCGTAAAAAACGTTAGCTCGACAAAACGATTTTGACTTGGTTCGGTTTACATCTGTGTTTCAACAGGTTTTATTGTGTTGTCTTATTCGTATGTTTTTTTCTTTATTGGGGTCCATGTAAGAGGCTCTTGCAGCCCTTTGTGCCCTTGCTCATGCCTTTTCATTACTCATTTTGTCAACGTTTTTTTTTATCTGCTTGTCTAAATAAATGATTTGATTTGATTTGATTTCAGATATATAGGCATGGGCATGATGCTACCTATCACAACAAGCACTAGTGACGAGCTTTTCAGTCGTATCAAAGTTCAAACTATCAACATCGATGACTTTGAAAGACTAAACTTCCGAAATATGGGGTTTTTATTGATTTTTGCGATCTTCGGCTGCAGCGCACATTCCAAGAATGAACTGCGACGAAATGGCTGGAGATAGACTGACAGTTTGCGAAAAAGAACTGCTATAGGCTTTCGCGCGTCTCGTGAGCATTAGCTCAAACTTCTTTTAACCTTACGGCTCCGTTACCGCTCCGTTAACTTCGTTTCCACTCTACATTTGGCATTTTTGGCCTCATTTGGCAGTAAAATAATTTCCACCAGCAGTTGGCGCAGCGATAATTAGTTGACAACATTGTTGACATTCTTTTGTTAAGATGTTTTGCCGAAAATTGGCCGGTTTTTGTCGCTTTTTTAAGTCACCAGTTCCAGTGCATTTGGCTCGAAATGTCTACATGTACTCGCCTGAGCCGTTCCACCCAATTCCAGACCGAGAGCCTAGGCTGACAACGGCCGATGAAGCCGTTTCTGTCATAACTACGGGTACTGACCTTGAAGCATCTGAAATGCAGTTCGAATTTGTTTTTAAACGAAAGCAAGAAGCGTTGCCTGAGGAGGAGACAGCGCCCTGTCTTCAGATGCATTAATTAAAAACTGCCTGAACATGCCTGAGCTTTATTGTATGTGTGTGTGTGTGTTGTGAGCAGGTATGAGAGTGTTTGTTCACGGCTGTGCAGCCACCCCACTGACGCTGCTGGATGCCCTGGCAAAGCACGGAGTCGATGCTAAGCTCAAAGACGTTGAGTTGATTCATATACACACCGAGGGACCAGGCTTCTGTGTCCAGCCTGAGTATGACGGTGCAGTATCATTGTCTTTGTTTAGGGACAACAGAAAATCATGGAAACCGATTTTTGTCAAACACCGTAATTTTGTCAAAATGCCATGTTTTTTGCCAAAATGCCATGATTTTGCATTTTTTTACAAGAACATTGTGTTTTTAATAAGCATAAGCTAAATTTTCTTGTGTGATTTTAATGCTAATAAATATTTAACTTTGCCTCTGCTAACAAAATATGTGTTTTAGTGCTCACGGCAACAAAATTTTACAAATAAAAACTTTGCACTGCATGTATTAATGGTTGCCAATGCTAGGTGTTGAGTTTTATACACTGTATAAAATGGTCTTTGGGCTCGTGATGTGATGTCATGTAAACTTATGCTGTGATTTTGCCGTGATTTTTGCATTTTTCACAGTACTTTGCCGTGTTTTTGCCATTTTTTGTCGTGATTTTTTCCTGTCTCTATTTTCATTCATAATGTAATTAAATATTTATTAGGTTGACTCATTAACTGAGTCTGCTTAAGAAAGGCAGTCGGCTATCTATGTGCAGATGGGACCACATGTACATCTGTGTGCAAGAAGTTTTTTGCGGGTCGTCCAATTTGATTGAAATTTGGTGTGCAGCTAAAGGTTGATGAATGCAGCATGACAGTATGCTATGCGATCCAGTCCAAGGTCAGGTCACAAGACCTTCAGACATGGTTTTTATGGTCAGGGGAAGTCAGGGAAAAATCAGAGGATCAGGGAAAGTCAGGGAATTTAAAAGTACCAGGTTGCAAAAGTTAACAAAGAAATTTTGAACCATTGTATGCAGACTGCGTACATTGCATACAACAGTTTAACATTTTTCCTTCTCGCTTTGCTTGCAGATTATTTGTACCTCCACTTTTAAATTTGTTCCACTGCCCTTGTTTCTAGTGTGATTGCAAGTGATTGAAAACTAACATTGGTATTTCGCGTGAACAAATTAGGGAAAACGATTCATTTTATTCTGGAAAGTCAGGGAAAATGAATTCTGCAGAGTAGTAGGAACCATGTTTAGAGTTAGAAAGTCTTCCATTTTCGAAGTTCGTCTTTTCCATTATTTACATTGGGAGCTGACAAATGAGTTACTGATTCTTAATCTAGGGGTCAAAGTCTAAACTTGCTGGGCAGATTGGTTGACGTTTAGCCTAACTATGTTTGTGTCTTGAGACTTTGAACTTCACTGTTACTGGGTACGCAGTGTTGTGAAACAGGTATGGAGGAGTCAGCTGCATTCCTATATAGAGTTAATTTATTTTCAGATTTTTTTATACATATGTCAAAACAAATACCCCTTTCTAAAACAAATTTTTGTTTGACAGAAAATTATTTTCCCAAAAGCAAAATTTGGGGCTGGAAATTGTTGTCTACCCTCTAGCATCTAAATGCTCAAGGATATCATTTATTGACAGTTTGTGATCTTTTTTTGCATACAGTACTTTATTGTGTGTTCTAATTTGTAGGCATATTTCGATCCAATTCACTGTTCATCGGCCCAAACTGTCGCAATGCAGTCAACGAGGGTCGTGCTGACTTCATGCCAATCTTTCTCAGTGAAGTTCCATTGTTATTCCGACGTAAGGTGTTGAGTCTGGACGTAGCGCTGATTCAAGTCAGTCGGCCTGACACCCATGGCTTCTGTACACTCGGCCCGAGTGTTGACACGACTCGTGCTGCAATTCAGAACGCTAAATTCATTATTGGTAAGTTGGCTCGAGCTGCATTTGCACTTGCACTACCATTTATGTGTGTGCATCGCAGCCATTTAAGTTCTGCCATTCATATGTGCTGTAATTCTGACGCTTGTTCATTATATAGCTTCAGCTTATATGGACCAGTTTCATTAATATTTTTATTTTTTTTATCTCAGGTGTTAGTTGGTTCTATTTTTAGCATGGTCTAGAGTCAGAGCTGGTCGGGCAGAGGGGGTCATAGTGGCTTTGCTCTTTCTCTTACCCACATAGAAACAGCAAATTTGATTTATTCTCCATCTCCATATTTTGCAAATGCGTATACGTTGAATAACATGCTGAAATGTTTGTTGGTCGAGTTATGTAGTGTTTAACCCCCAGTTCTCATTAACCCTCCCGGAATAAGCCGCTGTGTTTGTGCATGTGTACTATGCAGCACAGGTAAACCCCAACATGCCACGTACGTTCGGCGACGGCGTAATCCACAAATCTCATTTTGACGCTCTGGTCGAGGTGGACCACCCGCTGCCCGAGATTCGCAGCTCAGAGGCCACTGAAGAAGAAGAGAAGATTGGACAATTCATTGCGGACAATCTTGTCATGGATGGAGCTACGCTGCAGATGGGTATCTGTCCAGCACTCTGTATTACAGCTCTGTCTGTGTCATGATTAATGCTGGAAAAATACATCGGCAAATGTCTTTTGTTTAGAGTTGCACAATGCTGATGCGACGCTGGCGTAGCATTTATATTATGTTGGACTTATGATCAGATGCTCATGATTTTGACACCCGGTCAGGTTGCTGTCAGATGGTTACTAAGTACCTGTATAGGTGAGTGTCCGCAGACAGGTAAAATGGTGCCAAGATTAACTCAGCTCAGGCTTTCATCCTTTTGGGGTGGGTAATTTGGCTGGTGTTATAATGGGGCACATTTATTTGTGTCTTTGTTGCAGTTAGCTTACGTTGTTCTATTCATCCATCTTTTTTATACCAAATGCAGTGTATTTCTCTCACCATAAAATGGTGCCAAATTTTTAACAACACAGTTAAAGTAAAATCATTTATTACTGCCATGTTAATGCCATAATTAAGTGTTACTGCCACGTTAGAAGACTAGAAGTATAATGCCAAAAAATGCTAAACTGCAGAACCGTATTTGGCATTTTGAAGGAACTTTTCTGTATATATTTTTTAATTATTTGGCATTTTAGAATTCCGGTAAAATGCCAGTTGCCAACTGTCTGGCCTGTTATGGCTGTGTGATGTTGCTATATGGCTGGTAGGCATAGGTGCAGTTCCGGATGCTGTTCTGCGCAAGCTGACAAACCATCGTGACTTAGGCATCCACTCAGAGATGTTCAGTGATGGTATAATTAATCTCGTGCAACTTGGAGTCATCACGAATGCTCGCAAGGTTATACAGACTGGCAAGGTTCTTGGAGGCTTCGCGTTTGGCACGAAAGCTCTTTACGACTTCATAGACAACAATCCATTCGTTGGTAAGTTGGTGTCAGTCCATGCACATCACTGAGCATCTAAAATTTGTGTCTCATCTGTCTGTTAGTTTCATACGACATATAGTCAGTATGTCTGTTAAGGGCATTTTTGTTTGTATATTGATACTGCATTGTTGGTGAATAACGGGGTGCTCACGATCCCGTGCAGCACGTTTCTGCACAGTGCATCATATTAGCATTTTTCAAGTCTCAGCGTGGCTGAACACGCTGAAACGTGAAAAATGCTAATATGTTGAGCGTTAGGATTAGCGTACATTTATTTAACCGACCGTCAAAGAGTCGCCAATCGTATACAAAGGTGTTATCCTGCCTGCCATTGCAGCTTTGGGCGAAGAGCCTCTTGAATCTGCTGAGCTGAGGCTGCTGAGCTGATCTTGAACTGGCTGATCTAGTTTACCTGTGAAGCTATTGTTTTATGATTACGTTGGACGATTTTGGTAGATAGGCTAGGCGGCTTTTATCTGAATATATCTGGCTATCTTTGTGTCTGTCTGTTAAATCATTTTGTGGTGAATAAACATGTGCGCCCGCCAGTAATACAACGATTAATACACTTCTTTTATGTCTGCTTTGCTACGTTCTATGTAGGTTGTAGATATACAAATAAGTAAGTAAATGAAATGTAACTTTATATAGCGCATAATGTTAACAGTTAACAACTAATGCGCTCTAATACAACCAAAACTAGCAGTTTATTTACTATAGTTAAATTTACCACCATGCTTATAGGTTACCTATAATTCATTTATCCAAGCAGCATGATGATATGACTTCATTTGAGTTGGCATAAACTTCAAACTTCACACAATAGGCCTCTTGGGGGCCTTGGCATCTACTCAGCAAACACCGACGTGCAGCACGTTTCAGCTCGCTCGGTTGCGCCGAATCGTGAAAAACGCTAATATGAAGCGATGCACAGAAACATGCTGCACGGGATTGTGAGAGAACTGTGAATAACTGTGGGGCGCGCTCGATCTAGAATTCTTAGATTCAGCTGGATTTAGATCTGGACCAGACTTTTAGATACTTGATGCAGATCTGGATCTGGACTGGATCCACAGACTTTGTGTATGGCTGGATCCAAGCTTGCTTTTACAGTTCCTTAATACTCAACTTGGTAAGACGTTTTTGGAGAATGAAAACTACTGTTAACATATTCCAGTAAGCAGATTTTGTCAGTGTCATTCGCTTTGTTTCACATTTGATGTCAGTGGTTAAATGCTGAAGGTCGGTCTTTTCATGTTTAGTCTTGTTATGGAAATGTTTGAGTACAAAAGCATCTGGCCGGATAGCCAGATTTAGTATCTTTGGATTCCATCAGATCTGGATGTGGACCTGATTCACAAAAACCACCAAATATTTGGACAGATCTGCATATGGATTAGGTGCACCATAAGTATGGTACTGTTGATATATATGCTTGAATGATATCGGGCTGCAAGCTACTGACAGGCTAGATACCTTATTAGGCGATATCTGCAGTGCAAGAATGTTGATAAATATTTTTAGGTCTGTATAACAGTTAGTGGAAGTTTGCAGGTTGATTGTAGGATACTGGAGTCTTGAAATTCAGCAACTTACAGCTCTATTTGTATGTTCATGTTACTGTGGCAGTGATGTGTGATATAAGTTTTGTCAACTCGGTTCACGTGATCAATCAGAACCCACGGGTGACAGCGATCAACTCGTGCATTGAGGTCGATCTCACTGGACAAGTCTGCGCCGACTCCATCGGCACTCGCTTGTATTCAGGTGCTACAGTAGTAGCTAGTAGTAGTAAGTAGCTAGTAGTAGTAATGGCAGTAGTAGCGTACTATTAGTAGTAATAGTAGTAGTTGTTGTTGTTGTAATGGTGCTAGTAGTAGTAGTAGTATTGACATCTGTGCCGATTGCATGATTCAAGTTTAACCTCCGCACATGTCTTCTTGCCTTTATGTTGTTTGTTGGCTTGTGACGCTGCTGGCTGTAAGTGATTGCTGCTTCTTGAGGTATGTTTATGAAATTTTGCACAGATGTAGTCAGCCACTACTAGGAATAGGTCACGTGGCCAAGATTGATACCAAGAGGAAGGAGGATGGAGGAAGCTGCCATTTTTATTTGAGTTTATTGCTTATAACTTGGTTGCTGCTGCATGTAATTGACTGTGATGGGGTAAAAAACAAGGCTGAATGCAGCTAATGCACTTTCTGTTTGATTTGTTTGCTGGTTTTCTAATTTGATTCAGTCATTAGTTTTACAATGACAGCCTTTTGAATGTTGACCATACATCCGTGATACTCGTTGGTCAGCGTTGGCACTAGCGGTTGCGAGCCACATTGCCTACTGGCTTGTATTTCTGTTGTTCCCCATCTCTTTTTGATTGTTTTTATTTATTTTTAAAAAAAAAATTATTATCTTTTACTTGAAATGAAATGCTGACTGCCTCAGTGTCCATATGCGTGTTGTGTCTGTATCTGTTAGGTGTTGGTGGTCAGATAGACTTCATGCGTGGAGCGGCCTCGGGTTTGGATGGACATGGTAAAGCAATCATCGCGATGCCTTCCGCCACTAAGAAGGGCGAGTCCAAGATTGTTTCCGTGTTAAAGCCAGGTAAGCGCACATATTAGTGGACTAGTTGTGGTAGACTAGGAGCTATGTGTGTAATGACTCGATGTTCAGTTACAAGTGGCAGTGGCATCATTGCAGGAGATCAGGAGGCAATTGCCTGTTGGACAATTTTCTTCTTGTCTTTACCTCACCTTACATTACTTTACCTCTGGGGTAGGCATGTCTGCCCAGCGCTCGGGCCATATCAGTTCGGCCCAATATATATATGGGAATGTAACTATGAGGTTACAGGAAATGGCTGTGAAGCCGTAGATAAACAGCTGCGAAGCCTTAACAGGCTATAAAACCAAAATCGGTATGAAAGCCAAAAATCAACTAGTGCATAAGCACTGGTAATGATGTATCTCCTCCAACAATTTTTCGGTCAGCTATTTGTTGGCTCCTACCTTACGGATTTTAGAAATCTTTCAGGTCATTGGAGCACTAAGCCCCACCACCACGTCAAGGTGGCTGAGGTTACTTCTTGCCAGAAAATTTTATAATTTTACAAAAACAGAAAGGTTGGGACTGAGAGTCCCTCATTGCGTGATAAGTTCAAGGGTAATATCGAAATTTTGAGCGTACATATCTTTTCTATAGAAATTTGCAGCGATTTCTCTGAAAAATTGCAACTGCCTGTACCCCCACATTTGTAAACCACGAGGCTGCTGACAATTGGACATTTTGAACATTGAGCGTGATGCTACATGTAGTGAGAACAATTGACTTGGATGTTTACAGACATTAGATTAAAGTTGTATTTTTGTGGACCTTGCTGACGTTGGTTAGTACGGTATTTCAAAAGTAGTGTGGTAGAGCGTTTGATGTGAGGTGTGGGATAGTGAGTGGTTGCTTGGTGGCATATTTCGTTGAGAGTGAAAGTCCTCCGAGTATTTTATGAAGCTATGAGCAACTGACTCATGGTATATGTTGTATGTGTCTGTCTGTTTGTCTGTCTGCGTTTGTCTCTATCTATCTGTCTGTCTGTCTAGGTGCGGGTGTGGTCACAACTCGTGCCCATGTCCACTATATCGTCACAGAACACGGAATCGCTCATCTGTTTGGTAAGAACCTTCGCCAGCGCGCCTACGAGCTGATACGCATAGCACATCCGGACCATCGCGAGCAGCTTGAGCGAGAAGCTTTTGAAAGGTTAAAGGTCATGCCATCGCCGTAGGAACAAAACACTCCCTCCTTTCGTGAACCTAGTCAGTAGTTGAAGTTTTGTCTATGTATATGTGTTTAAATATTAATTTATTTGTCACAGCTGACCAGATATGCTGTGCAGTAAACAGCTGTTATTAATGTTGGTTACAGCAGCATTAGTTGGGTTTTAGATGTACCATTTTGGCAGTCTAGACCTCTTATAGGGAAAGCAGCTCTTTATCATGAGTCTAACGTCTTGACTGTTAGGTCACCAAGCCGCAAGTACAGTAACAACTTTGTGACCATTTCATATGCTGAACATACATTTATTTGTTGCATTTTGCTGTACCAGAAGTCTAATATTCTAGTATTATAGCGACCAAAATACGAGGCACATCTATTAGTATTTGAATGCTCTCTGAACGTATTTGATCAGCAAAGTTAGAGTTTGGTATTTGACCACAAACGCACAGTGTTTTTACATAGTATTTGTTTCTACGTTTACTGACCATTACGATGCGTATTTATTATTGAGTCTCAGAGTTTATTGAGGTGTTAGTTGTGGCTGATTAAGGGACATAGTGATTCCAGTGTATAGTGTGTCGATAAAAACATTAAAACAGTCCTCTAGAAAAAATTTCTAATACCAGCAACAGCAGAACAAAAGTGAGTCAAACTTTAGCATTTTTTCCTGCAAACTTTGTTAAAACAACATGTGATTAAATAGTTAAAGTTTAGTTTTTCAGATGAACATTCACTACAACAGTCTCATCTTGAATATTCATAAAAAACCAATCAAACTTTGTTGAACTTCGTCAACAGTTCAAACGTTTCTGTTACTTGAGTAAGTGATTTTTTTGAGGATAGCTTGCTCTTATAGTCCCAAGTCTTTAATATGTAATTATCAGCATTGTTATTTTTGTTACATCCGAATTTAATTACAGTTTAATTACTCGCTCACTATGAAAAGTGCACTTTTACGTGCAAATAGTTAATTTTGCAATGAAATAAAATATTACCATAAAATTTGGTGGATTTATGGCTCGAATAGTCGTCTGTAAACAGTATGCATTTCATGAATAAATTATAAATACAATGCATTCCAGGAGTGGAGCTATAGTAATTTTTAGCGGATTGTTTTTTGGTGCACTTTGTACGTTTTTAGGCACACACACAAGGCTTGTTCATGTTGATAAGTTACTGAAGCTGTTTAATATTTCAGGGTTGCCAACTCTTTTTGACTGAAAAATACAAAATGTAACATATTTCACTACCAAATGGACTATAAAATGCCACATTACTCACAGTGCCATTTATGATTAATTCTGTCATTCAGCTTACCATATACACATAATCGTATTTCATAAGTTTGCTGTTCATGTGTGCAACAGAGATGGGCAAAATGCCATTGTCGACATAGGATATTAGTCTACACTCACTCACTCAGTACCAGCAAAAGCACAGATAAAGCACTAAAGCAATGATGCCAAACTGGTGCCAATTTTGAGGGTTACTGCCATATTTATGGCCAAAAAATGCCCACTGCAAAGTCAAAATTTTCACTTCCGAACGCCTAAAGTTTAAAAATGCCATATTTGAGTTAGTTGGAATTTTTAGAATGCCAGTTGGCAACCAAGTTGTCCACTTGCCATTGTGGTTTAGAGCTGTCGAAGCGTTATTTTTTAAATGCACTACTAATGCATCATTAATATTGCTGGGTGCACATTATTTGCAGGACCTAAAAATGATGGACCATGAAAAAACAACGACTGGAAATTGCAATATGTGGAAAATGAAGCACCAAATTGCACCCTGTCATCTGAATATTATTATTATTTACAGTAGTGATAGAACAACAGTTTAATTACTTGAATTCATTCGATTGTCAAATAACCATAGTTTAACGGAGTATTGGAACTCGTGCTTCACAGAATTTAGTAAATTTACGTATGTGCGTACATTTTTTTAAACCCATGCTAATTTATTGACGCATTAATTTGACAGCTCTAGTATTGTTTATTGTTTTTGCATGTCCTCATACAGTCAGCCGTGCATCTAGTCTGCAAATATTCAGCTCTTTGGTATTCTGCAACTTTTTTGCTACGATGTAGTTTTTTTCTAGGATGTTGTTATATGAGGAGCAACGTTTTCTAGTTCTGGTTGATGGGGCTTTGATCAAACCCCTCTTGGCTACAAACCTGCCACAAACTGCTGCAGATATAGCTCAGACTTAAGGTTGTTGGTAAGCACATAATCAAATTTGCCCCACTGAGGCCTAGGGGTCGACCATGACGTCACACTCCAAGGGGAGGGGATTTCACATTATTGTGACGACGTGTGACGAAGGAGAGGGGGGTGTTGAAAGTTTTGTGACGTCACACGTCACATCTGCATGAAGGCACAATGGACAGCCAAATTCACGTTGTTAAATCGCCATATGTGGCACGAGGACAAGTTGGCCTATAGAGACATTTCTAAACACTTTACTCACTTTTGCACGATTTTCCGCATTAAGTTGGCAGTAGACAATTTCGATAGCAGACATAATTTGTATATATCATAATCGAGATATCCTGAAACTTACCTCTGTAGAGTACACGACAGGCCGCGGGAGGGGGGACGTTTGTGACGTCATATTTGATGGGGATCTAGAGTAGTGTGACAAAGGGAGGAGGGGTGGTTAATTATTCCTTAAAATTACGTGGCACCATTTATGGACGACCCCCTACAAGACGCAGAAAGAAACGTTGTTTGCGTATTGACGATATGTGTTTTGTTTGTGTACATTGTGTTGTTGTTGTCCAGTGACCAGTCGTTAATTAGCGACCAATATTGTTAAAAGTCCATGTCTGCATCTGTGTCCACTGTTCTGCCACTTAGTTGTTACTAGAATTATACTGCATTTTGCACAGTTATTTACATTTTGTTATTTATATTTATGTTGTTATTTATATTTATGATTAGATAAGTATAGATGTTTACAGTTATTGCATGACAACGTATTGTTGCACTACGGTGATCTGATGTGATTAATTGTGATTGAACAAAACCAGGCTCTAAGTGGTGATGTTGACAGGTCTTAAATTATTTATGTAAAATGATGAATATACTGATTGTTATTCACTGTTACAGTGTTCTGCACATGACGTGTTCAAGCCACAGTTTAGATGACAACAGTGGTACTCCCAATTTGGTGTGCAGCCATCATAGTAGTACTGTTAAAATTTAACTGCTACAACAGCTAAAAACGCAACACAAAGTTGGTGTAAGCAAATGAAATTTTTACAGCAGTTACAAAGAAATTATCTCCATTGAACGATTTGACGGACAAAGCAGAAAACAGTCGCATTCACAGGTTACAGCAGTTTTCATATTTCAGCATGCTCATCATCATATAATACAGTGGCGTCAAGGTGGGGGGCTATGGCGAGGGGAACAATAGCCCCTACCCATAATTTTATATACTGTTGGGAAATTTTTTCCAAAATACATAGGAGGTTTGAATGAAGCTTGAAATTTCCTGTGGGACTTTGGGACATCGCTGAAATTTCTGAGCAGGCATATCTACTCTGTCAGAAATTTGCAGCTATCTTGTCGAGAAATTTTAATGTCATTTTAATTTATTAATCCACAACGCCGCTGGTTTAACATCGGGATGAGATCAGACCAAAACCACAACAAGCACAGCTACACATATGACAAGTCCGTGCAGCACTAATATCAACGTCCTGCTGAATCATACACGACTAGACACTTCTACTGATAAAAATATCAAATGAAATATCTCTTAACTTAATACGTATATGCTGACACATGCATACATTAGCGCATCGAAATGACATAGAAATTATCAGAGCAAATAACTGCTCAGCACAACTGAAAATGTGGAAGACCAATGGAAAGCTACTGACAATGACAATATAATGACTGAAAAATGACTGACTGAAAAAAAACTGAGAAAAATAAAGTCACGTAAAAGGACAAGCGTAGTTACACTATATGCGTTCAAAGTTTGCTGTTTATGAAAGTTTCTTCTGAACAATCAGCATGATGTTAACTACTGCATGCAGGTTTAATATCAAACACACATCTCTCTGTTACAAGTAAATCACAATGATTACAAAAACATCCCTACTGACTTTGCTTCTAGGCCCGCGTATAAATTGACTAATCATGATCCAAGCAATGAGGCCCACAAAGTGGCATTGCTTTGCCAGGCACCAGCTTACACTGTTAAGACCATGGATATGGGACAGTGCATTCCACGGTGTGCCCCCCCCCCGTTCACTCGGTGCATCTGCCCATGGAACGATGGCCAGGCTGAGTTAGTGTGTGAGCAAGTAGGGTTTAACGTCCCGCCCAACACAGTATAGGTCATTTCGGGGACGGCCTTTGCAGTAGAGAGCTGCACGGGGACAACTTTTGTCCCCATCCCCGACCATCCCCATGGTTATCCCCATCC
>Ga0209671_1000908_pt1 | contig 22500 bp, 12 predicted proteins | sample WorMetHERISLAND2_2_FD_187401 | JGI IMG/M metagenome (GOLD analysis project Ga0209671, IMG submission 187401) | Marine gutless worms symbiont microbial communities from Max Planck institute for Marine Microbiology, Germany - Olavius geniculatus... | ecosystem: Host-associated > Annelida >... | reverse complement strand
CAATTTAGTCAACGATGGAAATAACTTTTTGTAGTGGTGTTGATTTTGTAAAGGACATGTTTGATTTTTGCAACATATTTGTATGTTGGGTTTGTTGTGTGATATTTGCTTTCCAATGCATGATAATGTATTATGAAAATGACACGTGGCAGGTGAATGACAGTATTAAAGGTAGTTTTGCAATGACTTGATGTTTAAATGTCGTTATTATCACTTACGTCGTCTGCCGCATATTTTATTCATAGATCCGTGCACTGTTTACGGATCGGATATATTCCTTTCTTACGTTTGTTTTCGTTTTAGTAATTTATTGTTTCAGTTGCCATTGTTTCATTGCTTTCAAGCTTTTTTTTTATCTCAGTCGCCTGCGACGAGTCTTGTCTCTTCCGTTATCTGTTTGTGTCTCGACTTCTTTGGTTATTTCACGCAGTGGCTTCTATCCCCCCAAATTTGAAGTCAAAATCGAGCGCAAGTTCCCCTCCCCCAATTTTGGGTTCATGTTCCCTTACTTTCGGGCTCACCCCCTCACCTTCGGGCTCTGTTCCTTTCCTGCCTACCCTCCATGGCCCTATCCGCCCTTTTTTCTTCCCCTTTCTCTGTACTCCACTTCCCTATGCTACATCCCCCTTTTCCTCTACGTCCTCTTCTCCCATTCTCGTTCCTTCCTCTTCCCTTTCCCGAGGGGCCCCACACCCAGCTAGAGGGTCTAGCCAGCCAAGTTCTGTAAGCTCCCCAGCAGATCCGGGCAGAGCCTGGCCGACAAATGGTTTGTGAACTGCATTTTGGGGTCAAAACAGCTATTCTGGTGATAGCAATTAATACTGCCGTGCAGGGTGCATGTTCTCTGTGAAACAATTTGCCAAATTGTAGCGTGGTATGAGCATAGGCAGCACTGCGTGCGGCGACTCAACGACTACGTCTCTGCACTGTCATACTAGCGCAAAACTCAAAACTAAACTAGGGGAAAGTTTTGTTAAGGGTGCAGATTGAAAAATAGGGGGAAAGTAAAAATAGGGGGAGTTTTGTTAACGGCGTAGTTTGAACAGTGAAAATAGGGGAGGAATAAAAATACATTGGGGAAGTTTTGTTAAGGGTGTAGTTTGCCCAGTGAAAATAAAGGGGGAGTTTTGATCTGCAACCTTATCAAAACTTTCCCCCTATTTTTTATTTACACTCTCAAAAAACTCCCCCTATTTTTCACTGGGCGCAAGCTGCGCCCACTAGGTATAAGGATAGAAGCCACTGATTTCACGTCCCAGTACTTGTCCCATTTTGTCTTGTTACAATTTCGTTTAAAACTGTTTTAGTTCTTTTTGTTTACGTGCTATATTAAACCGCTGCCAGTTAAGAGTTTTCCAGTGCATCATAATACCATATAATTCACGCATTATTTCACAGCCTATTTATATGAACACAATGACGTAAAAGGCGACATTGATACCGGAGCTAGGACGTTGAGCAGTAAGTTGTAAATGGCGCTCACAGTTACTGCCAGAACGATGCATTTACACGTAGTCATGGATAGCGCGCAGTGACTGGCCATAACTTGACCAGCCGCTGTAGATGACTAGTGACGTCATCAGTGACGCGCGCTGTCAGTGTAAACGACACAATTCTGACAGCAGCCGTGAGGCCGTCGTCTCGTCGTCGTCGGTTATCAACGAGTGACGCCGCTTTGATTGTTGCAGTCGTAATTCTTCCACTGATAACAAGCTGTCAGTGAAGTACAGTGATCGACGACGAGCTATACGCTCAACATGTTGAGTTGTAATAACTGGACCGTTCGTTCGTATAATTATGGCGGCCTTGTGCTACGGATGAAGGAGAGACACCGTACCAAGAAGTTCCATTGTGATGATGTGAATGGTATATGTGTAGCTTATACGCAACTGCCCATTGTATTCTTTCTTATCTCTTTGTCTTCCCTACAGTGATGAGCCGCTGCTGTAGCCTGCGTGCTGTACACCGTCGGTCAATAAAAACGTGCCACTTTACTTTTGTCCATATCTTCGCCACCTATTGACCGATTTTCAATTTATTTTCACTGGCACACTTTGCGGACAATTGGCAATAACGTGGATATTATATAGCCCACTACACCGTAAATGCGTCTCTACACTACCTTGTGAAATATAGGCCTAAAAGTAAGAAAAAACTAACGATATTGAAACATTTAGGTAAATGAAAAAACTTTAGACGAACATTGCGGTGAATGATTTAAATGTCAGACCTACACAGTCTAGTGTCATACAGACCATTCACCGCAATGTTGATGTCTTTCTCCATTCTCTTAAATGTGTGTTTGTTATCATCGTTATTCATTCACATTTCGTTTATATTTTACAAGGTAGTGTAGAGACGCATTTACGGTATGGTGGAATATATAATAATCACGTTATTGCGAATTATCCGCAGAGTGTGACAGTGAAAAAAATTTGAAAACCGGTTAATAATTGGCAAAGATATAGACAAAAGTAAAGTGGCACGTTTTTTATTTGCCCACCCTGTAGGTCTATATAGGCTAGGCCTAGTTATGATCATCTGACCAGAGTGCCAGATTACTTGCTCGTAGCCAAGAAGTAACAAAGAGTCGGCGGAAAGTGATGAGGTAGCAGTGACATCTGATCGCTTGATATAGGACCTACAGGACGGGACGCGCCATAATAAAAGATACCCTAGAAAAAATGTGTATGTGCTATAAACTGCCCTGGCAATCAAGTTGTCTCTTCGTCCATCCCCGGCCAGCCATTCTCAAATCAAATCAAATCAAATCATTTATTTAGTCAAGCAAGTACAAAGGCATTGACAAAATGAATCATGTAAAAGCTTGAACAAGGGCACAAAGGGCTACAAAAGCCTCTTACATAAACCCCCAAAAACATACAAATAAGACAACACAATAAAACCAAGTTAAAACACAACTGTAAATCGAGCCAAGTCAAAATCGTTTAGTCTAGCTTTAAACATTGCCAGGGATGTGGCTGCAACAATATTTTCTGGGAGAGCATTCCACATGTTGGCAACCCGGTGCCAAAAAGTGCTAGCAATGAAAGCAGATGGGCATAAGAGTTTACAGAGTTTGAACTGATATCAACATCCAAGATGTTGATTACCGCATATGTAATTGCATGGTCGATGGCTGTTTTACTTAGGCCAATCACTTCCGTTCTTGTCTGAGATCTGAAATGTACACGAATTATGCGCAGTAATCACTTTTTCGCTCAATTCATCACACTGAGACTTTAACGTCTCTACGCATGTCCCCGTATGTAGACGCCCCTTTACCCGGTGGGAAGGAAAGTAAAATGGCTCTTTTGCTCCGTAGAAATTTACCTGCGGGTCCGTGTTACTCTGTGAGTGAAAATACAAGCTTTGTTAATCATACAGCGTGAAATCAGGCTGCAGCAGTGTTGAGAATCATCAGACGACAAGAGAGATACCATCAGCTGTGTTCACAGGAGTCACGACAACGATGTCAAGTGAGAATACAGCGACAGATCTCGGCTGTCGTCCGACATATCGGCATCTTTAGACTTCAATCCATATACACACTCTTAGCATTTATGGTTGTGAGCCTATCAGCCATGCTAATATATGCATGAACACTGCTAACAATATTGCATACAAACTAGATCACTCGAGCCTCTGAATAATCATACGACTTATTTGGCTATGCGATTATTACAACAAGACCAGTAAAAAATCCACTATGACTTCGCTGGCTTGGACAGAGACAACGAATGATCAGCAGCATGTGGGCATAGGCCTAGTACAGCAATCGTTGTGCGACAGAAGACAGAACAGCATGGCAGAGCACAGTCAACAAAAACAGACTTGCAGTTGCAAAAGATAGGCCTAAGATTTACTTTTAGCTGTGATGGAATAGAGGTAACAGCTTTTGACTTGACAAAATGACAAGACTTGAGTGACATACGGCGTAGAAGAGTGGCCGATGCATACACTGTGTCCGGAAAAAAGTAACCCCCCCTCCTATACGTCGTACAATAGAAATGTCAAATCTGAACGTAAATACAATTTCGTACTCTTAATCTCCAATAAATTGTTGAAGCGATAACCAAATTTCATTGAAAAATATTATTTATTATAACCACTCCGGATGCGGAAAAATCGAGGCCGAAACCACAGTAACAGTACGGAATTTATTACAACGTTAGACAGAAGAAGGCGATGCTCAGCGACCGACTGTAAGTTACGTGGAATCAAGACAGGACCCAACGATTCACAGTAAAAGCAACGGAAACGCCCGACTTGGTAACGGCAGACTTGGGGAGATTGGAGCTAATTCACTGAATTTTGGGTATTATTTGAAAAAGGGAAAAAAAGACGAGGGAAAAATTTAAGCACCTCCAATTTTATTGCACCCAACCCCGGCTACGATGACATCGTGAAGACTGTAATCGAGTAATGAGTACGTTACATTACGTAAAGCGTTAGATTCACCTGCAATAAGGATCGACGACCTTCGCAGGCAGTTTAAGCAATAAACTCCAGTACTGCGTCACGATTAGCGACAGCATTCGCTAATTCGTCCGCCTGTGTAACAGCACGGACAGCAATTCGGGCGTAAAACGCTTCGATAAAGTCGGCCAGCACATACAACGAGCCCGACGCCTTTCTGCTAGGTCTACTCATTTCAATTCAGTTCGACAATTATTCCATAATCAATTTATTTATAGGCTTAAAATAGAGCAGAGATAGGCCTAAATGGTTTTAAGGCGCTGTATCGTTGCTGTTTATGCCGCGTCAACAGAAAAGTGACGCATAAAAGCATCCACAGAGAGCAAGCATAGAACATTCTGACTTACAAGATATAGGCTTAGTCAGGCTGTGCGTTCTGGCCCACTTTCACTTTAACCGCTCTCTGAGCCAGGCGTAGGCTAGTGGTTAAACTTAAAGTGGGTCTGAACGCACCAAAACTCAGTTTCGGGGCCCAAACTAAAAATATACTGCACGGACGCTCCAAACACATAAAATAATCAAGACAGTTAACAAGACAGACGCGATGTTAATAAAGTTTATGACTTTTACGTAGATATTGTTTTTGTTACAATTAGGCGCGGTGTTGCCCTGTCGTCTGTGGCCTAATATACACCGTGTTTCAATAAAAACGTGCCACTTTTATTTTTTGAATAACTCCGTGAAACTTGAGCCGATTTTGATAATTTTTGGTAAGCGGCATCATGAAGAAACTTGACGTAGATGATGACACGCTTAGCCTACCTCACTGTAATACTGTCGCTACACTACCTTGTGAATAACAGAAGTCATAGTTTGGCCAATTTCAACAATCAATTCATACTGGGAAGCGTGTGCGTCGGCTCAAAAAAGTCAGTGGAACCACAAAATCATTGAAAATCTGTCACATATTAAACATTGATCGTATTCATTTTAAGATCGTACGTCGACGAACTGAAATGACACATCAACAACGAGTAAGCAGCTCTGGACGCGCGTTATTGAACGTGCTGTTGACGAGTGGCGTCAACGTCCATTGCTTGCGTTCGTGCAGGAGGAGGACATTTTGATCACATGCAGTAATAAAAATGATATGATGTGACACGTAAAACTTTCTGAGAGATAATACCTGTTACTCGTGTTTGTCGCTATTCAGTTAATCATTTATAAGCCAAAGCATGCGCTACCCAGTATGAATTCACTGTTGTAAATGGCCAAAGTAGGACCTCTGAATTTCACAAGGCAGTGTAGCAACAGTATCCTGGTGAGGTTAACTACACTGTAGTCACTTACGTCAAGTTTCTTCGTGATGTTTCATGGCAAAAATTAACAAAATCGGCCAATGTTTCACGAAGGTATTCAGAAAATAACAGTGGCACGTTTCTATTGAGACGCGGTGTGGTTACGTATCATACTGCGGAGTAGACGACATGATGGTGATAACGATAATGAGCAAAACCCGCTTCTCAAGAATACTAACACGCACACCAATATACGTGCGTATCTTGAAGAAAGCGTGACGCTCAATAAGTGGAAAAATTTTTAGTATTACAAAGTCACTGCAACGCTGTTATTCTAGGCACGTGTTACCGATAGTCGAAGACGATAGCCTACAGCACTGGGCACTGCATGGGCTGTGCTGGTCGGTCGTCGACGGCGGCGCACCTGTAGATAGAGGCAATTGGCGCATGCACATTCTCACCTGACCGCAACGCCGACGACAAATGGCCCCGTCACGACGCTGCGGTAGGTCCGGCTGGTTGCGTCAATTAATTAGTGTAGAACACGATGACGCACGCGGACCGAGGCGCAGCTGCAGAAGCACATCAGACAACGCGCTGTTTCGAGGCATCCGGGACGAATCTCGACCTGGCATGCGACTGCACGATCGTACGCACACAATCAACTACTTTAGTTACCAGCCAATACGACGACAAGATTGGTAGGACCATCGGCACCTGTACTCAGTGCACTACACAGTCACAGTTTAATGTGATTAAGCTATAGTGGTTTTGTTTTCGCTTCCATTAGGCCTAATAATTAATGTCGCTTATTTACTAAATACCGTACTGCTGCAGTGGTTAAGCGAGCACGCAGACAGTGCGGTATCGTAATCAGGTCCGTCGAGAGGGTGGGGTAGAGGGGGTTAGGTACCCCGGGCCCCGCGACGTTTGGGGGACACCGTAGGCCAGAAATAAAAGTACACCAGAGTGTACCATTTTGAAAAAAAAAATTCAAAAAATTTCTTCCCAGAGGGGCCCCGTGAAAATGTTTGGGGGTCTCGCGAGAATGTTTCCCCGGGCCCCGCTGCGGCTCTTGACCCGCCTGATCGTAATTAAATCGCGCTCATTGCCTACTACACCGTCGTTTGCTTTATGACGCACGACTGCAGCTCAAAATCAACAAAATATACTAGTGCAAGCTAAGTTTGGTTTAAGTACTGTTCTACGTTGTGACATGCAGCTGTGTTAGATTTGATCAAACTACTTATTCTGTTATTTCTACAGCAATACAATTGCACTACCGTACTGCAGTTGATGACGACGCCGAAGACGATGATGATGTTGTGGTCATACTATTTTCATTTTAATCTGACTTATGAAGATTTAGAACAAAATCAGTAAAGATAATTTATAATGAACAGGGTAACGTCGTCAGCAGGGTCAACTTAGAGGAAACGAAAGCGGCGACGGGGATAAAATATACCGAGGGGGCTTTCTTTTTTTAGTCAAATGAGTAGGAGGCTAGGAGCTCTGGGGAGCTTCGTAGCGGGGTTTGGGGTGAAGCTCCGGTCGAAAACGTTTTTTTGTGAATTTTCGGCCTTAAAAACGAGAAAACTTATCTGCCGCTAAAACGTATTTTTATTCACCAAAAAGCAGCAATTTGAAGGCACTTTCATCGACGTTAGAGGTGTGTTCAATATTACTGGTGACCCCCGTCCAAACCTTCGGCTGGAACATAATGTCCCGTGTCTCTGACGGATGGACCTCCGTGACAATCGGCAGAGCAATGATTAGTGATAGTTGGACACGTCACAAGTACTATAAAGAACTACAGGTACTTGCCAGTCACAGCAAGGTATTTTAGACGACGAGCTCGTGTAAGCCAAATAATTTAACGATATTTTATAACGGAGTTTTGTATACTGTAAACTATCGAAATGCATTGGACAGACTCCGTGTTCGTATGAACATTATCTTGTTGCTATATAATATATTGTATATTTAAATTGAAGTAATAGTTCCATTATAAAAATTAAAATATTGACGTTTGCATTATATTTTTTTCCAATTCGTCTGAGTGTGATTTGTGATCGGCTTCGATTTTCAAGTCTAATAAGTTTTACACAGAGAAACTCTAGTACAGCTGACGCTTAATTGGCGATAAGGACACTCGTGAATTACACTGTACAATTAAGTAATGATCAGTCTGGATTGCATGCGTTAATATAATGGGCCCGGCCGTCATGTATCGTAGAATGACAGCACGCGTCGTATACTCGTACATAGGGCCTATACATACAGGCGAGATCCGACGGCAGGCAGATTAACCGTACCTTTTCGACTATCCATACTCCATAACAAACATACTGTCCATAAGCGAAACAGGCGATTGTGTTTCAACAAGCACCGAGTCACCGACGAAGTTAGCGTCGCTGCTGCAGCCTCTTATAGGCCCTACACGTGTGCAGCGCACGGCAGCTTGCCCTCGCGTTGACAAGCGCAGACACGTCTTGATGATGGTCTAGCGGCCGTCGCACAAGCTCTGCATGCGGGTTTGCTGGTGTAACGGTGAGCCGTCAGACTTGCGAGTGCGAAGTCGTCGGTTCAACTCCCGGTAGGGTCACTATCAAGTGGTTACTACTTGGATGGATGACTGTCTGCGGACAAATAAACCATTTCAGTATATAACCAGCACTAAGGTAAACTCAGCCTTCCATCCCTCCGGGGTAGGTAAATCGAGTACCGGCTTGTCTGGCTGGGGCTGAGGCGCGTTCATGAATCTGTGTCGGATGGCATGTAACATTATGGCAGGTGACGCTCCGTAGCTGAGATCGGTTTCCCATGAAAAACTATACTCCTTGAACCCTTAAACTTAAATGTCAAATGAGTTGCATACTGATTCGTTTAATTCCGTTGATGGCACGTACAAAATGTGTCAGCAGTCAACACTGCAGCTGTTCATATAGTCAATAAAACATAAAACACTAAGCATGTAAAACTCCACCAGCAGCTATCAAGTAACCTGGCGCAAATGCAGACCAATCTGCAAAACAGAAATAGAAATACGGAATGACAGAAACTTATTGCGAACATCACTGAGATAACAGTCAGAGTCTTAATGCCGTACGTTAAAGGAATTGGGTGGCCCTTCAAAACGCATCATTACTTTATTGCACGTTGTACACCGATTCCCCAAGTGGCAGCACTGATGCGCGTTACATGAGCTTTTCTCAAATTACTTGTATTATTTCACACTGAATACGTGAATATAAATAGGCCTAGATAAATAAATGGCAGGCGCGTTGTAGTTCGTTATTACGTCGTCAGTGCAGTTAAAAGCAATTTCAGCTTGCACACGTTACATGCGTCTTTAGCTAAGAAAAAAACACCCACTCTCGTTTTCTTCTACATCTCCCTATAAAAGTTTGGATTTATACAAAATTTTTAAGGTTTATGACTATACCATCGACATAAAAGTTAAACGTTGATTTTAGTGACGTAATTCTGACGTTATATTTACAAGTCTGTAAATAATAGGTTTCACGCAATACTGCTGGTCAGTTTATCTAAACACTATGCCTACATTGCCAATATTGTATCTGCGAGAAATAATGAAGTAATGATGACTCATTTTCTGTGTAAGCAAATACGACTGCTATTCACGTTGCATAAAATATAAAACATGCAATAATTAACAAAGACAAAACTTCTTTCAACACAGTATGATATATTAACTCCTATAAAGTAAACACAGTTAGTTCACAGGACAAACAAAACAGATTACAGAGTAACAGAATGACATAAAATGTGATCTTAAGACAAACAGATAATTTGGACTCTACACTGTAACTACCAATGGCACAAAATTCTTCCATACATGGTTCCTATTACTTTGCAGGATTCATTTTCCCTGACTATCCAAGACAAAATGAATCGTTTTCCCAGACTAATCTGTTCACGCGAAATAACAATGTCAGTATCTTTCAATCGCTTGCAATCACACTAGAAACAAGAATGGAGGAACAAATTCAAAAGTGGACATAGAAATAATCTGCAAGCGAAGCGAGCAGAAAAAATTTTGAACCATTGTACACAGTCTGCGTACAACGGTTCAAATTTTTAAAATGCATTTTTGTTAACTTTTGCACCCTGTTACTTTGATTTTCCCTACTTCCCTGACCCTCTGATTTTTCCCTGACTTTGGAATGTCAAATTCACTGACTTTTTCTGATCTTCTAATTTTTCCTTGACTTCCCGTGACCATAGCAACCATGTCCATAACTTTCAATGCACTCAGAGACAACAACACCTGAACCACATTCCACAAATTTTGCTTCTATTATTCTATAACATTACTGTAGATAATTCTAGCTAATTCAACAATGGAACAAAACTAGCTTAAGCAAACACTGAGTTACTAAAGCAAGCATCAAAATGTACACTGCAAGGCTATAGAAAAGAAATGACCACACAGAACACCCGAAAACACCATTTTACTGAGAAATGTGGACATCATAATTCAAGAGGATGGAGATTTAGTAAGATTGAAGTGACAGCACAAAATACAGCTAGATGGAAACAAATGACCCACCCAAAGCCTTAGTTCTAGTAAATCTTGAAACAAATAAATAATACGCATACTTACAACAAAGAGTAAATAGTAGCAATCGTTACTCTAGCATCCACTTTTACAGTTGTCAAACTTATATGAAAAATCCCATCCTTCAACTCTGTTCCAATACCTATTAAATGTATCTGAGTTAAACTGAATAACAGCCCCAACCATATACATTGCACTTGACGTTACTGGTACCGGTACACATATAATTACATATCTCACAAATTTAGCAACAATGTACAATTTCACAAAACAAAACACATTATGCATTTATTTTACAGAAAATAAATTATAGCTAACAAAAATGAAAAATAACTTTGTCAGCTGCAACAACTGGCAATGCAGGCGAATAATTCATAAATAAACCTGGCCTAAATCGAAAAATAACGCAGTACAGATCAATGTTATAATTGCTAAATGTTGCACAAAAATGGGAAAGATACCCATAACCTAACCTGTTAATTTATGAATGTCAAACTTAGCATAAATGATTACTGGTGCTGTACCTCTGGCTGTGCAAAATTTGATCGAAATCCGTTCACAAAGGCCTACTGTATAAATACGTGAAATACAATGATATAGCTGAACACACACATCACCATACAAACAGCCAACACAGCAGACAATGTATAACAAGTAAGCAAGCAGCTGTACTATTAGCACTAACAATACTAGAGCTGGCCTTAATTCGTAATCTAATGAATAATCTAATATCTGTGTACTAATAATGAGATCAACTGAACACAACATTAACAGCAACAGTACACAACATCCTAGGCTAACTCAGCCCTCCATCCTCCATGGGACGGCAAATCAGTGTAAGCCTCTAAGTGAAATAATAATATAATGGAGATCGTGGGTATGGATTGGCCTTTATAAACAGGCTTGCTTGGCTTAGTTCTAAGCACCAGTCTGCAGTTTGCAATAAACCGAGTGGCCAAACACAATGACTTTGCTATGATGGCAGCACCATGCCCTGCTTTATTCTACTACTATCATCATTCTATCACGTCAGATGGTTCACAATGCACTGAAATCAGTTGTCATGCAGCCAGGAATGTACAGTAAAAAGATGACAAAACTATTATACACTGTGTCTCAAAAAATGTCCAACTTTGTGATTGTCCATTCTTCGTCAAATATTGACTGATTTTCAAAATTCTTTCACTGGCACACTCTGCAGAGAGATAGCTGTCATGTGGTTATTAAACATCTCAAGCTACACTACCATGCGAAACTTAAATTGTCAGCAATCAGTAAAATCACAGTAATAAGTATGCAAAAATTATTTTCTGCAACAATTCTTTTTCACCAATTATCGTATAAAGTAAATGATGTTTAGTTTGTGATATATTTGTTGTGTTTCTAAACAAAAACAGAGAATATTATTGTAAATAATAATCTTAATGCAATGACAATACACCAGTAATGTAACATGAATTTAGCAATGAAGACAAGGCTTTGACTGAGAACTTATACGAGTTTTAAAAACACAGTTCGCAAATAATTTTTGCAAAAATTTTGAAGATAAAAAGCAAAAGAAAAAGACTGAACACATTACCAAAAATATTTGAAAAACAGAAAGCATCCAACAAAAGCATGAAAACGGCAGATTGAAGCATGCAGGTATTGAGGCAAACGTGATCACTGCAGATGAAATGGTAGGCTTAATAAACCACTGTTTAACATGCCAGATACCCACAAAGATGGATCTAATATAGTGCAGCATCGTACAGATCATTTATCACGATTTTGGTTTGAAATGTCTTTCATTTTTCAATAAACCTGTTGCCTATTATTGTTACCTTTTCTTGCATTTATACTTTACAAGGTAGTGTAGCAACACAGTTAGAGTGTGGTGAGATATTCACTAACCACTTTATTGCCAGTTGTCCAGAGAGTGTGCCACTGAAAAGATGCTGAAAATCAGTTAAAATTTGGCAAAGATATGGCCAACCACAAAGTGAAACGTTGTTTTGAGACACAGTGTATAAGTCTTGTAGCTTATTGCAAACTCATCTGTGGCCTGTGCTGGCTATAAGACCATGTTCCAACAGCCACTGATGTAAAAAGTTGTGCACCACTAACTTCTTACCATAAAGAGCAACCAAGACAATGGATTACTTCATCATTATAGCTAAAAATTTTTTAAAAAGCTTTTTACTAGAGCTGTCACAGCATTAATTTTTTAAACGCATTTTTAATGCATGCATTAATGCACTTATAACGCATCATTAATACTGCTGATGTTGTAGATGGACTACATCAAGAGGGTGACTGGAATGAAGCCCACGAACATGTGCCTGTGTCACAGGACCATTACAGTAAAAATGGAACGGCAACAAAGCAATTTTTAATTTTTTGTAAAATGCTGTTTTGTAAATAAGCAACTGCGTGAATGCAAATCAATGTTGATTTTGCCACGCATGAATGACAAACATCTATGTGCAATATTTTCATGCAACTTTAAGTTAATCAGCCTGTTAATTGTTAAGGCATTATTTTAATCAAGATTATCAGAAAATGCCATCTTTAACAATGCATATGTATGCTTACTTGGGTTATGAATGTTAGCTTAGACAGTCTTGTACTATACGTGTCATAAAACAGTTTTGGGTGTTGCGTATTCACAGCACATTATCAAGAAGAGAAAGGTTATTTTCCCAGACACAGTGCACGTTTTCTCCTGTGCTGAAAAGGATGGCATTATCAAAGTAGTGTAGCTACAGGAGTATCAAACCATGCTTTAAGATAAAACAGGCTGTTAAACAAAAAAGCTAAAGAGTGCCTATGCCTAACATTAGGCAATATACACATAATATCCAGTTATATTACACATTACATGGTGTTTCATAAAACAGGCACCCTTTTTGTTTCTTTTATAACTCAGTCAAATGGTGATCAATTTGCATGAAATTTTTACCAGATGTAGCTGAAGAAATACAAACCCAAATTATTTCAACAAAATGTGGCTGTTACTTAAATATTCTTTGTTAGTCGTAACATAATGGTGACGTCATAATGTGTTGTGAGTACAAACTGGCTTGTCTCAACTGGTTCTGTCAGTAGCCACCCTGCTTCAATGGTGAACTTTATCTGGTTTAGGCCTACTGATGAAAAATGTTCATCGTGGCAGCACTTAGCAACATGGAGGCATAAAATCAAGTGTCTCGCAATCCAAAAACTCATCCATCTCGTAAGTGGAGTGTGCTGGTGCACTGTCTTGCTGAAAGGTGTAAAAGTTAAGCTATCCCCACAAGTGTGTGAAAGTGATCATTTTTGGGCATTTTTGTGGCTACAATGTTAAAACTTCAACAGTTTGTCATCAATAAACCTGATGAAGTTCGCCATCGAGGCAGGGCAGCTATTTAGCAAGTCTGTCAGCACTGGTTGCAACAAGCCAGTTTGTACTCGCAGCACCCTATGATGTCAACATTACATCATGACTAGCAAAGAACATTTAACTATCAGCCATATTTTGTCCAAATATTTTGAATTATTATTTCTTCAGCTACATCTAATAAAAATTTTGTGTAAATTGATCATCATTTGACTGAATTATAAAAGAAAGAAAAAGGGTGCCTTTTTTATGAAACACCGTGTATATTATTAAGTTACATTCAGAATTACTATTAAGGTATACAGTCAAATGCGCAACTGACACAGTGTCTAGATGGTCAACAACAAACACTGTGAAGACTTTACAGACAGTTCTTACAGTCTTTGACAGAAATCTACCGAGACTTTGAAAACTCATAAAACCAAATACACAAAACAGTGTCTAAGAAACTGCAGGCGAGTATGGCCGTCAAACAATGAGGTCTTCCGATGAGACACGATTTGGTCGTTGTCGACACGGCTCAACAGGACACAGCCACAACCACACCGGACCTGCAGACATTTGTACACATGCACAATGACAACATTGGCTCACACGCATATAGAACATTTGCAGTGCCACACATTACGTAATGAGACTGTGGGTACATTACAATGCCAGTACATTAACAAGCAAAAACAAAAAAATCTCAACAGTCGGTGTTAAAATTCTTAGAGTGTAATAATGCTTTAATTGTCAGTTGAATGGTGTTTGAGACAACGTTCCGTAAATCGACTAAGGTCCCATTTATCCATGCACATTTGATGGCCGATTAAAGTGATCTCCGATCAACTTTGGGATTTGATCAGAGATCATCTCAATGACCGTTTTTCCATCGCCAATTAACAGCTAATCGTCCATCAAATCTTCCATCAAGTTGATAGCCGAATATTGGCCAATCAATTCAGATAATTGACGATTAAACGTGGCAATCTGCAGTTCATTGTTTATTCGATCAAATTCCACCATGGATAAATAGTGCCAAGCATTGAAACTTGAAAGTGCAAATTCAACACTGACAATATCAATCAGTCAATCAGCAAATTTGTACGATGCCGCTTAAACAAGTGTTCTCGGAGGCACCTGCTACAAGCATGCAGAATCAAAAGGCGATGTCTTAAAGCCTTGTTTAAAACAACGTCTGTCTGCTGATGTCTGCCATGTCAAAATCTCAGCGATCAACACCCTGCTGCTTGAACTATTCAAAGTTAACGCCAAATTGCATTCTTTGTGGTAATACCAAAGACCAAAAGAAACAAACTTCCCTCATCATTACATGATGGCATGTTATACACTACAATGTGCATACACTGACAAACATTTGATAGTGAATGATAACATCTATCTGTTAGCATTATCAACACAGCCTTACCTTGAGAGACAAAACCTATTCTGACAGAGTCTATTCCAACTAAAATTTATGTCAACAAACATGTCATTATGCTTTACATTCACATTCACCAGGGGCCGACAATTTCATGTGTAATGGAGTATGATTTTGCACTTAATATTAAAATTACGGTTTTCACTTACAGTTATGGTTAGGGTTAAGGTCAGTGTTTTTCAAACATTTATGTGACAATAAGGCACACCACAAGCTAGCGTAAAATATAGGTAATAAGTTCAATGGTGGTAGATGTAACTACAAAACTTGCTGACTGGCTAACCAGTGACAGTCTACTTGGCAGGCTTGAGGAGCTAATTGGTTGACTGATGATCCATGAAGCTATGGCTGAGGTCGTCAGTGAGCGAGTGAGTGAATGAGTAGTATACGTCATTTCAAGGATGGCCTTTGCAGGCAAAATTGCACATAGGCCTACACATAATAATGGAACAAAAAATTTAACCTTTACAAAAAGTTTAACCTTTACGAAACACCAAACACAAAAAACGACCTAAACCTAAAATTGTAAGAACTGCCAATTATAACTCTGCATATGTAATGATAATGGCAGTTCTAATAATCTTCCCTGTTATCCTCCAGACAGTCATTAATCTCAGAATGCTGTCTATTGGAGGGCAGTGGAATCGTTAGTTGCTGCCACACGGCAGCTGTCGCAATAGTATCCGTCGGAATAGAGTACTGTACCCCCTTACCTTTGCCGAAAACCTCCGCCAGCAGTGCCTTTTTTGATATATTAAGCCTGTGCGAGCCCTGCTTTTTGGCTTGCTCCACAGCCGTTTCGTCGTTGCATATGGCTTGCATCTGCTCAGCAGGAAACACATGAAAACATGCTTCATTGCTGAGCACATCATCAATGAAACAAAAAACGTAATCGAAAATAACAAGCATCATATAATTTATCACTCTTTCTGTTTATTAACTTAACGTGATCTATTTCACATATATTCCACATATATATGGACACTGCTGTTTGCACAACAGAAAGAGCATCTCTCATACAAAATTCTGCTGCACAAAATACTTAGGGACCTGAGACAAACTGCACAAAATTAAGTTAATTCACCAAAAATATTGTCATTACTGATTAGCAATAATTTGATGTTTTAGGTATGGTCACCAGCACAAGTGCACATGCAACTTTGGTGCACAATTCTTGTTCATCTGTCTACAAGAAGACCCAGAGCTGCCAACAAATGTCGTGACAAACCACATGCTTTAAGCAATGTGCTCTCAGAATTTTGAAGATTCTTTTGCACAACTTAGACCCAACAGAGTAAAAAGAATATCCTTACATCATCCACATCAGAGTTATGAATTCTATGTCAAGCACCGAAGCTCACAAAACCTTACCTTTTTCAACATAAACTCAACTTGAAGCTAACGGTAATTATAGCTAACAACAGAACAAGTCACAGAACACACTACTGTACACAGCATGAAAGGGTTTGCTATAGTACTGACAATACCAGATTCTGGAAATATACTAGCACTGGTTTCCACTGTTGGCCAACCAGTCAATATCTTCAGTATTACTACCCCAAGTCAGGTAGTGTCATCCTTTACTTACTCCAAGAAAACAGTGACCAACATATGACCAAGACGTACCTGATCACACCCAATTGCAAGGACGAACAGTCCAAACAGCAGACTGATGATTACAAGAATCACGGAATGGACGCTGAAATAACAAGCACACAAGTACAACATTATGACAACATAATAAGCACACCAAAACAACAGCAGACTATACTGTGTCTCAAAAAAACATCCCGGACATTTTTGATTATAAAAATCATCAGATTGTCATAATTTTTGGTGCGAATATTCCTAACACAACATGCCATCAAATCACTTTAAGCTAAATTTACATTAACAAAATGTACGAAGTAAACATTCTGCAATCATTTAATGTCATGGAGAGCATTTAAACTTGTTAAGCTGTCAAATTAATCCAAAAATCCAAAAACCACAGCAGTCAATATACACTCACATTGAGAAAACAATTTTTCTAACTGTGACAAAATTTCACAACTTGCAAGACAGCTTCAGTTGATATCAAGGCACTCGGTGGCAGCTAGCGACAAAATTTTCAGCAATTCAGGATGATTGACAAGCTAGTGACCGCAAACACTAAATCTAAAGGATGATGAGTGAGTATGTAGGGTTTAACATCCCACCCGACACAGTATAGGTCATTTCAGAGACAGGCTTTACAGGCAAAATGCACATACACTGTCAATCATCATGCTTTAACTAATATAAAACAGCTCAGCGAGAACATACAGTCGTGTGTGACGCACAGGATCTGCCAATGTAGAAGGGTTGACGACCCACGAAGCAACAACAAGACTAACGGAGTATAAGCTTGCAATGCCTTTACACATCACCACACAAACACAGCTGAGTGTAGAATTACTTGCAACATTAAAGGTCCGTGGTCACCAAAATTAACATATACATTTTATCCATTTTCCTGAAAGTGCAGAATTTTATGATAACTTTGACAGTAATATTGGCGCCCAGCGTTCTGTCAACTCGGAAAAATTTACCTTTAAAGTCGACGATCTACGAAAACGACGTAGAAAACGCGCCGCCATGACGGTCTATAGACGCCATGAATTAATATTCATGGCGTCTATAGGCTATGGCCTAGCCTAGAAGATGACGTCGTCGGCTAGCCATTAATATTCATGATCTATATGGGCTAGGGTCATGATGTCACTGCGGGCACTGATAGATTAGAATATTTCGCATAACGTAACGTAATGCTGCACTTCGTTTGAATTCACGCATTAATTTCATATATTTATGAAGCTCAAATCGACATATTATATATGCGAGGTTAAATGTCTAATTTAAATCTACAGAAATTGCGCAAGTGAGTTTGACCGTGGCCATGGACCTTTAAACTCAATAAACAGCAATCATCAATTCATCTCAACGCTGCTACACTTAACGTCAGTATCAAAAAATTGAATATAGTAGCAGAGTCGCAGTTCCTACTACTCTGCAGAATTCATTTTTCCTGACTTTCCAGGACAAAATGAATCATTTTCCCCGACTGATTTGTTCATGCGAAATACCAATGTCGGTTTTCAATCATTTGCAATCACATTAGAAACAAGAACGATGGAACAAAGTTAAAAGTGGAGGTACAAATGACATGCAAGCAAAACGAGCAGAAAATTTCTGAACTATTGTACGCAGTCTGCATACAACAGCTGAAAATAGTTTTCTGCATCTTTGTTAACTTTTGCACCCTAGTACTTTTAAATTCCCTGACTTTCCGATTCTCTGATTTTCCCCTGACTTCCCCTGACTGCAGGAACCATCAGAATTGCAGAATATCTCCGTTGGTTTAATATGATCTTGATTCATAAATACTAAACCTGAGTTACAGTGGTTCCGGTTAAGAAATTAGATAACTACAGGGCTCAAAAAATTATTACTGGGACTGGCAGAATTTAGTCAGAAAACTGAAAAATGAAGACTGTCAAAGTGGTTTTGACAGTGTAAACGAAATACACAATGAAAAACTATATCTGGGTGTCAATTCAAGCTGATCTGGCTTTTCAAACAGAGTGTGTGTGTGATTGCGTATGCATGTACCTGAGTGTTATTCCTTTTTATCTGCTACAAAGGCAATGACTAAATTGTTCTCCATCATCAAAACTAATAATCAATTCACATTAATACTAACTGACCAACAAACACTAATTATCACTCAGCACTGATACATTTTTTCTCTCATCATACGTCAGTGAATCCAGGTACTCAGTTTACGTCAAATTCATTCAGCGCTTTCTATGTTTTTGTCACACAGAAATACAACAGTTGCTCTTTTCTTCACCCTATCACTGACTACGATACTATATTACTGGTATCAATAGTACATATTACAGAAATATGTAACTTCACTTACCAACATATAATAAAAACTGAATGAAAAATTTTTGGTTTATTTCACCGACACAGTTGTTGATCCTATCATCACATACCAAACAAGCATTACTGTATTTCACTGCAATATCTACCACTACTGCTAAAATGGTGCAAATTAATACAGAAAATCAACTAATGATAATTAACTGGTAACTGTTATAAGATATACTCCTCCAGGTAAACAATTGTCCAACTCTGTCCACAACTTTCTGACTAACCTTGCTGAAAACAAACAAACCAAACAAGAAGCCCAGCTGTCACTAAAATAGCCAACCGCACTGGTTGTCAGTGACTTTCAAGGTCATCCAAGATTGATGATTGTTATTTCATTTGAAAGCCAATATGCAACTTCCTATCAAAGATCAATTGCAACCTAGGCCCTATCTTACACCATTTAGCAGCAGTAGCACATAACAGCCTTCAAGGACATCCAAGATCAATGATTTCCATCTAATCTGACAAAATGTATGCCACTTCCTATTAGAGATTAATAGTAACCTTGGCCCTATCTTGCACTGTTTAGCCACAGTACATCCGAGACAGACAAATGGATGAACGAACAGACGGACGACAACCATGACAATAGCTTGACCGTTACTAAAGTATGGTCAGCTAAAAAACGACAGCAAACACATAACCTTCTGGGCCAAGGTACTAACAATCAATAATAACGCTTCAAGAGACAAAACCGACCATGGACAATGGTGATCCATGCGACGAATACAACGACGGCATACACGACAATGGTGAGCCCGGGGCGGCCGATAAGTCTCACATTTCATACACACTGTCCACCCATTATCCTGTCACAATCACACCATTTACATTACATCAACAAATCAGTATCGTATCATAACGTAACAAGTAACAACGTTCTAGCATACTAGAAATAGACTACCAAACAGTACACTCACGGTAAGACCTACTCAATCAAAATGAGACTTAATGAGTAAGTAGTTATTACGGAAAAGAATCGAAACTGAAATCAAGAATCAAGACAAACAAAAATACCTTGGACATTTTCTGACCAGAATGCATGTCTGAGAAGTCGAGACTAGTCTTTGGCAGAGGAACTGCACCGGGATCAGAGAACACTGCACGTAAATGTGCTGCAATCATGAGAAACACGATGACATTGAATGCAGCGATGTTGGTGGAACCCCAAATGCTGCAGTACACACAAATACAAACACGTACACTGTAGTGTAAGAAGATTAATATTTGCAAGTAAAAGTAGACTACACTGTTATTCATCAACAACCACAACAACACTTATGAGACTGTGTGCCATTATCTAGAAAGTTTTACTCATGTTCATGTTATACCTCATTATTAATTAATTAATTTACTTATCCAGTGGTTTATTACCAAGATTATACAAAAAGATATTAGACTGAAATCAAAGCAAAGTCAGACTTAGGCTGCATTCGAAAATACCTATCCGACTAAACCAGACTAACCTACAACCGATATATGTGTTTGTTTATTGTATTAAGATTATCCTGATGGATTCTATCTGCACTTGAAAACACTCGAATGGGTTAAGCAGCAATGTACAAGTGAATCTGGCTGCAGGCACCAATCATTCTGATCGAAAGAAGACACGCCCACCGAAAAATGGTGGCACTTCAAATATCAAGTACTTTTTTGTGTTGTTACAGCAATATTGTTTTATTGTACTTTTGATAAAGTACTGAAGTCGCAAACAAGCTGACTTTAGCACAGTTGCCATAATGTGTATATTTTACATATGGTTAGTAAAATGATGACAATTTCAGGCAGAGCTGCATGCATAGCCTGCTCTGCACCCACAGCGTATAGAGCTGCTTATTCGGCATTTAACAATGTCATTTACAGCTACAGTGAATGCAGTGAAAGCGGTTGTACGTTAGGTTTTGAATTTTCATCAAACCATATCAACCAGTAGCACAGCGTTCATGCACGCCCAACCAGATTACAGATCTGGGTCAGCCATGCCCTTCAACCCATCAATTGGGTTACGCAGTGACTATACACACAGGTGGCCGTATGTATAAACAAATTAGGCATGTGCACACGACCAATGAAAAAGTTAGGTCGAACAGCGGTGACAAACAGACATCACAGAAATTTCCGCCATGGAGTCACTGCTCCCATATTTTGCATATTTCACTGCATTAAAGCAGAAAGGCTTGTTATATTTATTATATTAAATCCATCCATTAATTGTAAGCTAGCTTGACCAGTGAAGAATTTGAGAACAATTGGCCGTGAATGAATGTGCAGGCACTGAGGCATCGACAACATGAGTGACGTAGGCCTACTGTTGTACATCTGAGCATCCTAGTGATGTCACCCCAGCGTCTGAGTGTGACATACGCGCCCTTTCTGTCTAGGCATGTAGCTTGCGTCTCGACGTCGGCGTCTGGCATTTTCTCTGTTTCTAGACATGTGCAGCGTGCTGATTTTGTTATTTTTGCATTGTTTAGCGGTGTTTATCTAAATTTATTAAACTACTGGAAGGTTGAGTCTTCATTCCACATCTAGAAAATCACCTTGTTGCTTTTATGAATTCAATCCTGCAATTTTTTGATGGAGTCCTGCGATGTCACGCGGTTTTCATGCATATGACCTACTGTAGAGATCCTCTGATGTCAAGTCAAAAATGAATACATGTTTCAGACAGCTGTTGTTAAAAGTTTGCGGATACATTCCAGCCTTCACAGATTTTTTACTACAGACCAAAGTAACCTACTAAAATGGTCTTGCAGAAAGGCTCACTGATGTCAAGACAGTACGAACATTTTAGATTTTACGTGGTGAAAAAATACTGCAGTCGTATGTACAAAAATTTTTGAATTTGTTCACGGCCGGCCGCGTACGTAGTTGCCGTTTTCTATACATATGGCTGGCCATGTGCATAACACCAGTCATCGGGTTAACCAGCCGGGTTAGTTTTCAAACACGGACCAACCTATGAGTGATTACTGATTAGATTTTGGAGGTAATCTGGATCAGGATCTGGTCCCAGGATAATACTGCAGGATTCTTTGCCAATGCAGACAGGGCAAAACCGAAGCAGAATAATGCAACAAAAAATGACATCATAGGAGAGATTTACTGTCTCTGAATGCCGTTCTAGTTAATGCTACGTTAGTGTTATAAAGTCCAGTACACGTAAAAACAGTAAGCAAGACGGCCACTGATGAACTAACGATTACACTTATCCACCATGTACCCCAACACTATTCACTGAATGAATGTGCATACTCACGAATCAGACATCGACGGAATAACCAAATGCCTGACGACCACATAGTCTGCATAACTAATGGCTGCATAAGTTATTACTATGCAGATAATTCCACATGGATCACTCCTGAAAACTACCATTTTACTACATGACATCAAATTAATCTATCAAAAAAAACAAAACCACAAAATTCCTGGCAGTTTGTTTGTTTACATACATACCATC
>Ga0209671_1000907_pt1 | contig 22506 bp, 14 predicted proteins | sample WorMetHERISLAND2_2_FD_187401 | JGI IMG/M metagenome (GOLD analysis project Ga0209671, IMG submission 187401) | Marine gutless worms symbiont microbial communities from Max Planck institute for Marine Microbiology, Germany - Olavius geniculatus... | ecosystem: Host-associated > Annelida >... | reverse complement strand
GGAAGTCAGCGCCCTCTGGCGTTAATATGCCGCTACTACTGCATGTAGCCAAGGCACAATCACGATAATGACAACGATGCAATCTAATAGCGTGCTGGGGCCGTAAAGACACACTACACCTATATGAGCACACCGCAATAATGTCGCGACACTGCAGTGACAACGTATAATTGACAAATCAAAAACATGCTCGTAATTGCAAAGTCTTGCTGCGAGGAAAAGGCAAGTGGCATGTTTTTGAGACGTCGTGTACATATATATCAACTTTTTAAAAAAAAAATTCAAACACTTTGTTCTTTCACGCAATTGCAAACGCTCTTGCGTTGACAAGTTGTGTTAATAAACGAACATGAGAAGAGAAAACAACAAGCGTACAAGATTATTTACGCAAAATATCCGGCCTGGGTGAAGCAGACGCGGAGAAATCCGACGCGAGCCGAGAACGGGCCGTGGGACGCAGGAAGAAGACAGACTATGACTTGGCCAAGAGTTGATGGGAGGGAAAGACGGGGGCGGAGGAACAGCGGGGCGGAAATAGGATGGAAAAGTACGTGGGTGGAATGGAAAGTATCGTAAGCCAGCGGATGACTGGAGCAGTAAATGTGGTCGCAATCAAACTGCGCTGGCAGCGTATACTTCGTTGGTGTGAGGTGAATTAACTACGTACGCTCAGTGCGACAGCTACAGGGCGGTGCTGATGTGAACATGCATCGGTACAGGTGTTCAAACAACAGGTAGGTGGATGGGCGTGACACGACGACAGCCCCAGCGCCGGAACTGTGCCGCGATGAGCGCAGGACTCAGCGTGGTGATGATGCAGCTGTGGTGGTGTTGTTGGTCGCAACACTTCATTAATCAGCTCCAGACGTCAATCAGTAACGACAACAACATCAATTCAACCAGTTCGTCTGCAGCAGCAGCAGCGTGAAGCATCGTCGGCATTCGGTTTGGGAGATAAGTGCTTGATTAGAAGAAAGTCTTGCGAACCACTCTCACTGCGAAGCCCACGATGAACTCAAGCTGTTCGACGAACAAATAACTCTGGCGACAGCGCTTTGGTGAACACTAATGCGATGAGTGGTCGGTAGAAATGCAGAGACCGCAATGAAAATTCACTGCATGTATCATCTGCACGTGCGGTTCGAGATGATGATAAAACTTTCACCTGGAACATGGCGTTAAGAACGCAAAAGAGATTTTCGCTAGCGGGCGGGAAATCACTTCACTGATACTTTCGGTCTGTATAGAACGACGCCGAAATTATTGTCCGCGCATGCAGCCGCTCGATTCACGCGGAGATTGATCGAAATCGATATCACATTTCTTCTTAGACTCAGATCTGCCTTGCAGTAAGACTGAAGTCACAGATTGCATAGGGCTTACAAAGCTAGACTGGGAAGACTGGGAAGATGGTCGATAAATCTGGAAATATGACATAAGTGTCTCACACGGCGTTGCTGCAGCGCCAGTGTCGGCAATGAAGTACGCAAAATTTTGCAATGAAAGAATCATTTTTTTCTTCCTCTCTCCCTCCCTCTTTCGCCCGTCCTTTCTTCCTCTTTGTTTTTCATCTTAATCCAGCAAAGGAACCTCGGGGATAACTATTCAAGGGAACTCCGGGTCCAAGACGAGCTCGATTGCCAAACGCATTTTGATGTACTGTGAGACGAAAGAACTCATATCATGGCATATAAAACACAGAAACCTGTACTAACTGTAACAGCCGAAAGACAGAAGATGGGCTATATTGTACTGAAAAAACCCTTAAAATATGTTCAATAGCGCTTGAATTCATGGAGGTAGAAATAGCCAAATGTTTGAATCCTTCAAAGCCCTGTCTGCGTACGCCACCGAGTGTCGAGATGACGGGTGGCTGAAAGCTTGTTTATGCAAGCAGCGAGTTTCAGTTCAAGTAGACCCGGTTTATGCAAGCTCTGACGTATAAACACTCCAATGGGTACAGCAGGTACAGAATAACTAAGTGTACCAGCTAATCTTTACACGTACTTGAAGCTAATAGCTGTAGTATTAAGAAAATCTCAGGGAAAAACAGCTTAAACAATCACCAAAAGCTGAGGACAGTGTTTAATATACACATGAACCACGTGTACAGAAATGTGCAACAAAACCACTTCAGTGACCAAATTAACCAAACGTAACGAACAATTACGAGTACCAATCAACTTTAACAACTGTACAAAAGTTAAGAACATCAACGTGAAGAAAAAAGTCAGGGTTTAGAGTTGGGCAGTTTAGCGGGCGGCCGCATATTATGTGAGCAGTGAGCTGACATATTTGCTTGTTCGTAATCGAACTGGAACTCGTACGAGGACACAGCGGCTGCGGCATAAGAAGCCTGCTAGCACAGAAGTTAACCTTACAGGCTTTACAATCACAACATAGGCTATGCACCTATCTAGTTAGCGTACGGTATTGCATTAGTTTATGACGTGTGACCAGATCACCGCAGCCAGGCCATGGAGGCCAAGCTGCGGTACGACCCGTAACCGATGGCGCGGTGTAAAAATGAACCAACGACGCCACAGTCGGTCGTACATAGAATTATATTCACGATAATGGCGACCATCAAGTCACGTGATAACTAGACCTACCGCAGCGTTGTACGATATGATTTATATTTGGCGACGTCATCTGCGTAATGATTCTAAGCGCGGCGGCACTGCGTACATGCGCGTTCCGTACGTAGTATGTTGACATTTATTACGCTGTATACTCGGCAGACAGCTGGCCCTCCCATCACAATGCTGCCTGACAATACCTACGTCATTTTCTGACATTACGACAATGCGCCAGACAGCCTCGCATTGCGGCAATATATTTTGCTGTGTGAAATCTTTACAAAGTCGCCATTTAACTCGCAGCATTGCAATAAACAATCTCGTCGCTCAAGTGCTTCTTCGTCGCCACGCTGTCGTCTTGTCAGAACCGGCAAATGCAAAAGCCTACACATAGCAATGTATGATTGCCGTTACGGTCGACCGGCGACAAATCGTGCTGGGCGCTGTAACGCTAGGAACATCAGATAAGAACTTTTTCTGGCTGTGGGAAAAATAGCTACTGGCCATTTTTCTCGAAGAAACATTCTCAGCCGTCGCAAGTACTCTGATAGCAGACAAGCGCTGTAGATGAGGGGACGAAGATGAAGATGAAGTATTCTCTAATCTTTTCATGCTTGTAGGCAATGTAGACATACACTGTATTAACTGCATGCAGTGCACAGTAAGTGGACGGGTGAATAGAAGATTAGGAGCGCATGCTGCAGCAGCGCGTGCAAGCACTGTAAGTGCCGGATCATGCACGCCTGGCTGCCTCTCTCATTAAACCAGAACTTAATGAGAGTCGACGTTGACGCCCGAGATACGCCGCACGGGTCACCTGACATCTTGGGAGACCGTAAACCTTTTGATGCCAAGGATAAACTGTTCCGTGGTAAGTAAAATATGCATTTATACGGAGCATTGTGTCAAAAGTAACTTAGTAATCTACAATACACTATTGCAACGTCACCGAAATGGAACTAGCCAATGCTGAAGTAAATACCCGCATGACACATCTAATGGACAGCGTCTTCAACTAAGTATAAGTAAGTAAGTAACTGTGAGTAAGTTACATGTACTTATAACCAGCGCAATTTTCACATCAGCGTCGTCTGCTTACAACGCCAAATTTAAGCATTAGCGAAGTCCCCAGCGTACAGTTTCCGCAAGGCGATTGGAACTAGCAGAATTAGACCACACGCAGAGAACTCTGGCCCACGGAGTCACCGCATAGGACCGGCCCACAAAGAAACCGCGCACCGGCGTACATACATACAGCAGGTGCAGCGCCAAATAAACACTAGAGACCATTTGCAATGCTAAGCATGGGAGAAAGTTGCTGCTCCATTAGCACCACCTTTGTATAGACTACAAAGCTAATATAACTAAGATATTCAGACAAAATGCTTTGTGTCAGAAGCCTTCGAGCCACTTTACAGTGTACCTTAGGCCCACTTGTGTACTTGGTGGACCGCGGCCGTTTAGTAATCTGCTGGTCGAAGTGCAAGAGCGATAAATCAGTTTAGAATATTTAAAGGACTACTGTTAAGGACGTTTCCGTTCGTTTAAAACTGCAGCACACTGTGACTTTTCTGTTTTATTGCCCCAGCTATAAGTGCACGTAATTATTCCCTGGGCGGTTTAAAAGTAGGCTAGTTTCAAACTCGGAAAGTTAAAATTTTGAATGTGAAAAAGTAAGCAAATCAAACATAAGTTTATACTGTATACGGTGGCTTGCAGCCAACCAATCAGCTTTGTAGGCGGACACTGCAGCGGCGCGCTCAGCACATATCGTTTAAAAATCTCGAACGTGCTGGTCACACTAGCAGAAGTCCCCAGACAGTATTGAAAACTAGGCCTATACGTCAAAGCCGCGCGCCGGATCCCTGAACTAATCAGGTAACGAATGGCGACAAGCTGGCTTGACAAGACGCTTGTCCTAGACAGACAAACAGTCAAGGAAAGACGAACAGAGAATGAAGCGGACTCACAGGCGAGATGAAGTCGAGTAGCGAACGTTTGTTGTGACACCGCCGATGATGACGACCTGTCGCTGAAACCGACGCACTGATAGACGCCACTGTCAGCAGAATCAACGTCACTAATGCTCAACGTCCCGTTCACAAACACTTCGTACCTTTAACATCCACAATAACACATACATCGACTCACTTGAAATATCGATAAAATATTACAATTTCAACGCATTTCAACGGCAGGTACCATCTGTCTGCCTCGTATAGGCTACTGCGGGTTAAATGAATTAAAAACGGACATCTTTCAATATAGACACCTAGCGGGTAGTCGTTTCGAAAAAGGCAGCAGCGGTTGATAAAACGTCAACAAAAACGAGATAACGGTTGTCACATAAGTGATCTAAAAACAGAACTGTTTAGTTAATGCATTATGAAATTAGTCTAGGCCTACGATTAACGCGCCATTAAAATAATTCACATTAAAAATTAATTGTTTGAAAAAAGTTAGACATTAACAGTTAGACAGCCGTAATTGATCTAACTGCTTACTTGTTGGAGTGAGTGGGTAGTTTTTGTTGGCCACGGTACCATGCCGTGCTGGTCGCGTTCTCATAGATACAGTGGAACGACGTGCGCGAGCCGCGACGAGCGACCAATGACGTCACGAATGACGTCACATCCAGCGTGGCGCCACCTAGCAACACAATGTCACGTGAGGACGCACTGTGTGACATCCGGTGCAATATAACATCTGAATAAATTAAGCCTATCTTACGAGTACAGTATTCGTTGTGCAACAACACTCTTCTCTATGATATCAAAAGCAGTCAAGTTTCAATTTCAACGGATAAATCATGTTTATTGGCATCTGTGAATGAGATGCATCTGATCTGTATTTTGTATATAGGTAGATTGGGATACCGACAACTCTTTATACACCTTCCACTTGGCGCACTCAACTCAAACTAAGTTACGCCACTTTTTCCGTTTAATTCTCCTTATCAAAACAGCAATCAAAAACAGTTACATAAAAACAGACGTAGAGCGTAATTTGGAAAGTTCTCGTGTGGAGTTTTGTCGGCAGCAGCAAATCACGGAGTCTATATACTCCGCGTGCAGTCTTCATTCTTTCTGCAGTGCGGCTAAATCATTATCAGACATAGCCGTAATCTTCAGCGTGGGTTGTGACGATTCAAAAAGGTTAAGTCACGTGGTCTAGTCCCAGCCGCATTCAGGATCAACACGAAGGGGGCACTGCAAACTCAGACTGGGAACACGAGATATAGCGTAAAACGGCAGTGGATTACAGTACGGTAGTGTTATCAAACTGCGGCGTTCACTCAGCTTCACCGTCTTGTCAAGAAATACTCGGAGGCTGCGCAGGTCTTGATGGTCAGGTAAGCTTATAGAACAACCCCTCCCCCACGAAAAACCGTACTTTTATGCTATAATTAGCGTACCTCACCGTGCACTTCGTTGTTGAAAATAAATATTTCTTTTCTGTATTCGGTCCGTTTTTTGTTAGTTTCACTGGCGAAAATACGGGATTTATCGTAAAGGGCGTTGTCGAACGTTCTAATACCCAGCGTGGTCGTGATAGCTACTGCGCATGCTACAATTAAATGACTGGACATACACTCAGTCTCAGGACTCGTATATTTATTGAGTCCACGGATTAGACTAGTGTCCGTGATAGGCCGGGCGCCGACTAATGGATGTCGGATGCCTGGAAGAGTCCGACGGACATCGCTCAGTCAAAGAAGCCTGGATAGATAGCTAATATATATATATATATATCCAGGCTTCTATCGTTCAGTCTTATCATACGTCCGGACTGGACTGAACTGACTCGGGCTGATCGGCTCCAGTGGTCTTGTCTTGCTTGCTGTCAGTTCCAGCCGGCAGCACATTAGAATATCTCCTCCATGAAAAATTCGCCCGAGGAAAGATAATCACGGATTTGCTATGTCTCCTCCTTCTTAAAATATCGCCGGCCCCATGTGTCCCCATTATGGGATCGCCCCCAGAAAAGTCTCCCCCGGCCGACAATTTACCGGTAATAATCCGTCCCGCCCAGGCGGCTGCCAAGCGGGGCGGATTTTTGCTGGTAAAATTGTCGGCCGGAGGGAGACTTATCTGGGGACGATCCTATAATGAGACACCGGCGCTCTCTCTGTCCGATCGTTTTTCCTGGTCCCGCAGTTTGATTATCGCGCTATATTAGCCGCAACGCGCAATACTTCGTCGTTCGTTTTTCGGCCAGTCGATCAGCATGCGCCAACCAATGATGTACATGTATAGACGAGACCAAAATCTGGAGACCGAAAGTCCGAAACCACAGCCTTGAGACCGAGACGCAGAACGAGGCCGAAAAATCGAGATCGCATTGAGACCAAGACCGAAAACTCTAAACATCGAGTTCAATTGACATACAGAAGTAGAATCATTTAGCAGTTTAGCCAGTTCACTTCAAGTTTAAAACTAGAACAAGGTGTACCAAACCAAAATCAGCTATAGAACTTATTAGTGGCAAAATGTGCAGACCTAGACAACAATTTTCGGTTTCGTGTCACTGGTGCCAACTTCATTTTGCCAGTTATCTTTCTTACATACAGATAATAGATCGCAGATAACTGAGGATCTATGCAATCGAGATGTACTGGCCTATAGCGATGTTGGGAGTCGCAGCGAGAACGCGAGATATGACGCTGTATCTAAAATCTAAATTGATGCATTCAGCCCAGTACATATACTCAGTCGGTAATTGGACACTTCGGACCAAAGACACTTGGGACTTAACTTTTCTAGGTCCGAAGTGTCTTAGGTCCGAAGTGTCTAGTAAGCACTCAGTCATCAGGCAGCTGGGACTGAAACAGAAATCTCTTCTGGGTGTGGGGTGTAATGTAGCTCGATAGGGCGTTTATCACTGAAACGAGAACTTTGGTAGATGTACGCGTGATTGATGACGTCATTGTGGTCAGCAAGGAACAGGACGTAGAGCTATATAGCCTAGGCTTGTTCGGCGAACATGCCGTGAGACGAAGAAGCAATTTCACACGATTGGTTGCTCGTCGAGATGCGAGCTGATAATTCGCAACGGGATCACCCATGCAGCGGCGTCCTGAAGTTCTGAAGGCGTGTCGCCACTCAGCCACTGCACTGCTGCGCGGCACGTGCCGCCCTATTTTCGTCCAATGTAATACTTGTAGCTCTGATAAATGTTATGTTCAGCGAACAGATATCACCGAGTCGAGGTTTGGTAGTGTACAAGCACCAAACTGACCGAGTTCAAGTTTTTTTAAACCCAGTACTACAGAGAGACCCAGTCAACTCAGCCTGGCCATCCCTCCGTGCACAGCTCTTGCTCAAACGTCGTCGAACATCTTGCAAGCATCACTTGAACGAAACTTGTCTTACGCACTACTAGGAAAAAATTGCAATCCCATATCAGTCATGTTTATAGTGTGTCACCTTCCCGAGAGCTGAAATGGAAAGAGAAAACTCTTCAAGTGTGAAAGAGTGAAGGGTTCCCTTTTTCCTCATTTCCATGCGATTTCCGGTTTCCATGGGGAAATCGACGATTCGAGAACTGACGTCGCGTCACGGACTCGGTTGTATACATGTAACATAGTAATCACCTGGCATGTTATAACAGATGTGACATGAGAGCGACCTGGAGTCAGTCAGCGGGTGACTACGGACTACACGACACTGTAATGAACTCGACCACACAGCGCGCGTGTCAGTCACACAGTCGTTATGTAACAAACACAACACTCAATCAACGTGTCCGCTATACGTCCAAGCATTTCGGCATTGATTGTATAGGTCATTAACTTACACGCTATAAATTCTTACTTTCTACAGCCTTTGTTCATTACGTCCTGTCCGTACTACGCGAATAATAGCATAGCAATGATAACAGTTCATGTATGTATGCATGGGGGAAATTGGCAGTTAGAAGACTACGAGCGTTGTATAACGTGTCACGACGACTTGCATACTTGAATACTGCACTATACTTAGTAACAATGCGTGTCACTTCACACCGCTTATAAAGACGCCACAATCAACCTGTGGTCTTTACAAGCTGCTAACACGTTTACACAGCCCCCTTAAACGTGACAGTGCCGCCACCAACGCACAGTGTGGTATGTACGTCTAAATAAACAAGATATAAGCAAAATAAATACGTCTTATAACGTTTCTACCACTAGCCGTAACAGGGGTCTTGCTTGGCCGTCCGAGTCCCGCACAAGCCGTCCTAACATGTCGACCCGCACTAAAAATGCACAAAGAAAAACCAAAATTAACGTGAACGTCCCTCCAAGGAGTAGTCGGTATATCATTTTTTTCGTTCAAAAAAAGTCAAAAGTGAGGGTTAAATAAAGTTAGGATTGCGAAGCTCCAAGCGGACGGCCGCAAAATATGTCGACATTGAAAAGATATATTTTTCTAATTTAAATTATTAGAAGTGTTCTCTAAAGGACGAGGACTAATGTGACTGTGCTGAGGGGGTTATGGTTAAGTAGCAAAAACACGCATTTCATACAAAGACAATTCACATTTCATCCGGGTGATAACTCGTGCACATGCGCTGACTAATCACCAAGTCTGACCCGGAAGTGGGTTAGTAGATAGTGAGTGCCACGAACTGGATGCAGTAATTAGGTGAGTGTTGCTTCTATCAGCACTGCAGCAATCTACGCCATCTATGTTCCATTATCAGCGCTTACTCCGATCCCGAACATCATCCCCTTCGATAACTCCCCCAAAACAAATCTCCTCCTAGTTTTTGCGTATTTATGCTATGTTTTCTCTTTAGTTTTACCTTGTGCAACAGTTTAATATTTTAATTATAAAGAAGCAATTTGTAATTTTTCGGGAACAATAATATTATGTTCTGTGGCGGAGTAAGGGGGAGGTAGATTTTCTTCCAGATGAGACCTAACAGAGGGAGATTTTGCCCAGAGGGAGTTATGTGCGTTTCCCGGTTGTTACTCATCGACGGCTAACACTTGTCGACGACTGACCGACATATCATTAGTCGCGTCTGCGATGCTCAGAAACACATGACGTCACTGGGGCGTGACGTCATTAGTCCGTGCTGATGTGACGTAATTGCACTGCCATGGCTAGTACTGCCGTGCACATGCGTAGGGTAGTTCATTTCTCTATTGCTTGCTTCAATCATCACGGATGATACGGATGGCTCCACGACACTTCGCCGACTGAATAAAATGGCGGACATTTTATCCAGAAACTCAGAAACTGCCAGTGTTATAGGCCTACGTCAATACGAAATTTCATTTTCGTCACTATAACCACAGTTGAGATGAACCAGCCGCATGCTGCTTCAATTTTCAGTTACTTATGCTGGGTCGACAGCGATACCTGCATATCAGTTTGAACCACGGCACTTTAGGCCTACAGTGACTAGAAAACTATACAAAATAAAATGTGAACGTGAATTAACGGCCATAACGTGCAGAAAAATCATTTTTTTACAAAAAAAAATAATCTGATAGTGTTGCTTCGTATAAGGGCGGATCATAAAACTGCCAAAAAATGTGTTTTGAAGACAAAACGTTTTTGTTTTTTTAGCTATTGTACTTTTTGTACTCTGCTGACGATGATTGTCGAATAAAGTCAGCACTCAGCAGCGTCGTAAGTTGAAAAATTAGACTGGGCAAAAAGTTGCAATTTTCCTACGAACACTACAAATTTTCTACGGAATTCCGTCAAACAGCTGAAAATTTCCCACAGAAAAGATAACAGGTGCTCGAAATTTTAATTTTGTCCCAAAATTTTCCCAAAATAGGATTTTTAGCTCCAAATTATGCATTTTTAGACGAACATTTTCCTGCAATGAGATTTTTCGACAGCACAAAATTTAGTGAAACTGTGCCCCAGTCCCGAACCACGACGTCGCAGAAAGAAGAACAAAAGTTGTGCGTATCGACTAGAGTACCGAGCGGCAAGTTGACGATGAAGGGGTCGCTGATGACGCTGGCTGCGGCGTTGCGAGCACGGCAGGTGTAGACGCCGTTGTCAGCTGCTGTAGCCGCGGCAGTCAATCGCAGCCGATTCCTTTGCACCTTCACTGAACCACTAGACACCAACCTGCAGCACACCATTATCTACTCAGTCTTATACCCCGTTTGCACGATAAAAATGGCATGACAAGCGCTCGTTGTTCGCTCGTCGAGCCAGTTTCATTGCGAAAACAGGGTATTACTACTGCTCTAACCAGATAACGACCCCCGACTAAATGCCCCAACGAAAATCGCCGCATATCCACATTACAACTGTGCAGCGTTGCCGTCATTACACGATTATAAGCCCCATAGAGTTCATGCCATTTAACACGTTATACGAAGTCATTACGTTTTGTTAAGCGGCCGTCGTAATAGGCCGCATTGCAAGTCTTGCCCGTCCGTCCGTCCATCTGTCGGTGTGTCCGTCTTGTATAGACTCCTGAATCTAAAACGAAAAAGCGTAAAAAACAAAATTGGCGTGAACGTTCTCCAAAGCAAGATTAACCGGTGCACAAAATCCGCCAATTTTCGGCTTCGAGAGTCAAAGGTCAGGGAATGAATTGCGCCGACATACTAGTTATATTCCCGATGTATTCAGTGCGTGCGACGCCGAGGGTAACTGTTGTCAAATCCTTTGGCAACTATACGTCAGTCGCAGACCAACAGTCAATGGCTCGAGCAATTTCCGTTAGCGTCGCCTGCCCTGTGCAGCTCGTTAAGCCGCAGCGTCGCAATTAAATTCACGACGTCGTTCTTTGCCGATCAATCAGCTGATAAACAGACCGACAACTGCGCTCGCGCCACGCGCCCGACTGAAACGTCATCCGTGACGTAATCTTCCCGACCGGAAAACAAACGATCGATTAATCGAGAGCTGGCGAACCACCGGGACGGACCGAACCGTCGGTGACCTCAGACCGACAGATAGCATCATGCAGAACATAAATCAACATGGCGCCGACCGGCCTGCAGCGGAGCATGCCGGGATAAACCACGTGATATCCGGTGGCGGTCGGGTGTCCGGGCGACGGATGGTTGGGGCGGAGCGCGCGGATCGTCTTGGGGACAAGTTGATGGATGTCTGATCGGCACGCCCAGTCGTTTAGTTGACGCATGAGCACACAGGCAGATGCGCAGCTAGCGTCCTCCTCGCTGTATTGTCAAGCCAGCACTTCACGCCGCGCTTCATTGGACAGCAGCATGAACAGCATTTGCACGGCCAACTGGCCATGAAAATCGCTTCATATCGACGCTATGTATCTATCTTCTCCGTCGCGAAAGAATGGAGATCGCCGTCGATGATAAAGCTCTTATTGTCGGACCCAAAATCACGCCCCGACGGCTGAGATAAATCAATCTTTCAGTTAATAGGACACAAAATAAAGTGCCAACTTATTTCCAGTATTTAGAATTTTGCTTACGAAAAGCGTTTCAAAGTTCTGTCTGAAAGCAAAATACATTGTGAGTCAAGAAACAGGCCACCAGACTTTCGTCTATATGTAACTGCTTGCAATAAAACATCGTATAAAAAACCTAAAAAGGCAAGACAATAAAATAATTACAAATAATTACAAATCATGAATACATTGGCTTGCAGTCGATTCAGTGCTATGTGGAAGAGAACGTATTGTCTCGGTCATCTGACTCGTGACTAAGTCTTTATTAATGGTCAAATGGCTACAGATAAACTGCAGGCTGTCCTGGGGATTGGCAACTGCATGAGATCCCTGGGGCACTATGAAGACCGAATGGATTGATGACCAAGTGACCAAGCCAACCGTGCGACTGCAAACGACTGCAGACTGGATCACTGACTGACTGCGTGAACAAAGTTGCATCATACATGGGATGGAGACAGTGGTAATACCAATAAGTGTATACGTATTTTCCATAAGGCAATGACAATATGGCGGTAATGGAAAAAAAGCACTTGCAGGAACACCGCGGCAACGGACTCAACATTGCTGGCGTTTTGTATAATTTCAATTTTTCTGATCGACTATTAGAAATCGTCAAGTCAGAACGAGTACTCAGACGAAACAGATTAGAATTGAATCTGACTCGCTCTATAGTACCGCGAAGCTGCTGATTGTGTTTTCTGCCTTACCGTATACTTAGAATTTAAGAAAGAAAGTCACTTAGGGGTCTGGATAAGTTTTCCAGAAGCCAAAGCAATTTCGTTAACAGATACACAAATTTTAATGCTTTAGAAAACAAAATTTGTGCAAACTTTTAATGCCGAGATGAGCATTGACAGGTTTCCCCCTAAATACGCCACCGCTTCTTTGCTATAATAAGTTAGTTTCAAACCAATATACTGCACAAAACCGATGTTACACAGTTGCGAATATAGACAGTCAAATACGTGTGAAAGGACGGGAGGTGGGAATGGGGATAAAGGACCAAAAATTGTTGGCATGAAAAGAGGGTAGGTCATTATTTTTCTGTGTACTGACCGAACGTAGTTTTGCAGCCACTCGACGCTGGGTGCTGGTTGACCTTCAGTCAGACACTTGAGAGTCAGCTGATAGGTCGCGACGTCATCGTCCACGTCATCATCAGCGTCATCAGTACGTGGCTGCTGCTGCTGCACTGTAGCACCGTCCAACCCTTCACACGAAACACAATGACTGTTTAGTTACATTTGTTATAATTTTTTATGCTCACGACACGCAAAATGAAATCTTATTCGCCATTATTAACTACCGCAACCGATTCGGTCCAAATTGCCGTAGACGGCGTAGGCTATCTGTTCTGTGAAAGATAAAAAAATATTTTTAAATATGACAAAGCGAAGTACTAAGATTATACAAAAATGTAAACTCTCGCCGAGGTGAGAGATTGGTGATTTAAACGTTTAATGTTTGACCTAGAACTGTTGTTATTTTGAAATGTATGTTTTCTAGACACTGGTAAAAGTCATCATTATTATCATCGTCTTGTCAGCAGCGTTACAGAGGTGTGCTGATGCACTTGGCTGATGCAGGTGAATGCGCCAAGAATGAGAGCGTGTGAACAGTGAATAGCCGTGAAAGCCGTGCGGGGAGACGCTAGACTGGTCAGCACTTAACGACAGCAAAGTGTCGACGCTGCACGGAGGTCGTCGAGGTGAGCTTCTCGGTTCAATTGACACGTCGCTGTATATCATCCTCTTCCATGCAGTGTAGTCAGGTCAGCACACCTGCATGCACGCTGCATCCTGTCTTCTTCCCTTACTGTCCTTACATACAGTATCTGGACTGTAACATAGACCTACATGGTTTACGACTTTACGTATTCAGGCCCGTCGAGAGGGTGGAGTGGAGGGGGTAAGCTACCCTGGGCCCCGCGACGTTTGTGGGGCCCCGCCGTCGGCCAGAAATACAAAGTAGGCCTACGCCAGAATGTACCATTATTAAAAAAAATTCAAAAACTTTCTCCCCAGAGGGGTCCCGTGAAAATGTTTGGGGCCTCGCAAGAATGTTTCCCCGTGCCCCGCTGTGGCTCTCGACGAGCCTGTACGTATTAGTTATAGCACTACTAAGATGGATACGCAATACGACCTTATACCACTTCAGACAGTGCTGTGTCGTAGTTAAACTACGCTCGGATCGCATAGACTCCACCGTCCTTTGCTTTGTGATGCACCACTACAGTGTGGTAAAGTTGCGAATACCAGTGACAGCTGAGTGCTCAGATCAAGCAATCGAACAGTTGCGGAAACCGTTGGTTTTAAATCGATCACTGTCTGCAGTGAAAGGTGGTCATCATGTTGAACAATGTGTTCAATTGCTGGCGATAGGCACAAAGTTACAATCGGTCAATCAGTTTGAACATTCACATAAAGCGCCAAAATGTTACAATACAAACGCTACTGCGCGGCGGAAGATGGATTGGTGATGTTCGTCATTGACGTTGCATGCATGTGAAAATATGTCAAACTTCCGCTTGAGCGGGTTCAATCATAGGCAGTTGTCCGATGCCTGCCCACAGTGCCACACGGTGCACCGATAGAAATACGATTGCATTTGCATACACATGCACGGTGACACTGCATATACGAAAATGTTGTAAAAAAATAAAGATAGTTAAAGATAGTTCCTGTAGAATCTGAAGCGAACCAACTGTTCATTATAGGCCAATATGAAGACACTTATTATGGCATCGGTCAATTTCAAGCATGCAAGAGTCGCACTTAATTTTAAACACATACACTTTATACTAATGCACGCCCTTCGCTCGTATAGCTTAAGTGAAATAGAATGCGTCGCGAGTTGCGACATTGATAAAACCAACAGCGAGCTCACAGTCACAACTACAAAAAATTATTTAATTAACGCCGCTGGCCGCACCGTTCACGACCGCAGATATTATTATTATTACCGTTATCATCATCATCATCATGCATCATCATCATTGTCGTGACAGTACATCAATGGCGTGCGAGACGGCGGGACAAACAGACTGACGGACGATTAACGAGACGCGAGCACGCATGCGCAGACAGAAGCCAGTTAACAATGCCTCGCGCCTTCAAGCGCGCCTGCCATGGGTTGTGAACTCACATCCGTCAATGCTACGAGCGCCCTTCGTTCGCCCCTTTTTCCGCAATGGTTGCCCTGGGGGATGCGTGACCCCGGGGGTAAATCGTTTAGATCGCGGCGGGCGACGGGCAAGTCGCTGTCACAGCCGTGTTACGCTCCGCTCGCTCGCTGGCGCGTTTGACGGTGTATAAATCAAGACCTTGTTAGACGCTCAAACGCTATAACTGCGCAGCGTCATACATCCGCCCTCGTCATCGAACTGTATGCAGGTAGGCACCTCGTATGTACGGGTAGTGTCGGGTGTCTTCCGTTCAATTACCTCTTGCCACCACAGATATAGGCTACTAATCGTCATCGCACGTACAGTCAGTCAGTAAAACTCTCGCATGCAGACAGGCGCGCTGATACAAAAAGTTCACGCGTGCGGCGCCGTGTCATCCGCAGCTGTCGCTTCGTCACGCGACTGCACCATATGTCCGCCCGTCCCCACTGACCGTACACGTAACTACGGTACAGCTATCAGTGCTGAGAAACGGTACTGTATACTATATTATTACTGTGATAACTGTGTGTTGTAGGAAGAAAGTTAAAGCGACGATAAGCAGCGGCGTTAACAGTTTCTTTTGTCCAGACTTCTTACCCATGGCCGCACCCCTGCAGTTCAAAGTGGCCGTTTGCGTTCACTGCATGAATAGTTGGACACGTTACGCAATCAGTCAACTTCGCCATGCAGCGACACATTCGCCATCACTCGTGACGGTGCCATCCACTCGCAGTCGTTCCACTCTGTGACCGACTGCTTGTCCGGGATTAGATCAGCTGTCCGTGACGCCGCCACACCGTCGAGTGCCGCCAGCGACTGAAGACGCATTTAATCACTCACAGAAACGCCAGCAGAGCAATCTAACTCAGGCTCTCCTTACCCCAGAATGCGCAATCTGAGTGATATTTCCATTCTAGTCTCGCATTATGTTTTTCCAACAACAGATATCTACCATTTGTTTTAGACTATGCACCGAAAACTACATCATTTTAACATATAGAGTTACATTACATTTAGGCTACATTATATTTTATTTATTTTATTTAAAGACGGGTCTCCTGCCGCAGATATTGATTGATCATCATAACTGTTGAGGAACATGCATTGCATGTCATGCAGCACAAGAATGAGTGATGACCAACAGCGAACAGTAAACATTCCGAACACGCAGTGAACAATAATTACGTAATACAAAACGGCGGCGGTATGTCCAGACGGCAGTGCATGGTCAGTCATTACGATATGGCACGATACCGGTACAATGTAGTTTATAGCGGTCGATCGGTTGTTCCAGAGGGCGGTGCAGTCAAATTGAACGATAATCAAAGACCGAGAGATGCCCTGCAGCCACAGACAGACAGTAGATAGCCAGCTAGCGCACTGATTGTTATTGCCCTGCGATTGGCGACCGACCTCGGATTGCACGGAACGAAATGAAAAGTACACACGGACGACTGCGACTGCTGCTGCTGCTGCTGCTGCAATGCGCGGCGCTGTGCAACACACCTGCGCAATGTGTCGCAGACTGCAGTGCTACGCAGCGTCTGCACGGCATGGTTTATAACATGATTCACCGAGAAAGTGGGAAAACAGTCTTCATATAGTTTTAAAAAAATCCTTGAGTTAGCCTTATCCTACATGGATTTGTACTCAGTGCTTAAATTGTGGAAAAAAAGCCGGTAAACTCTAACAAGCGAACCAGGCGCGGTAGGGACCGAGATCAAAACGCCGAAAGCGTTGAATGGGAAAATCTATGGAGGGGTGTCCTTTTCTCCAGCCGACTCGTCTACGGAAATTGGGGAGCGACGTAAGCTCCCTGAGCAAGATGTGGAAGTAGCTGCATCCGAAATTAAATATGGTGTATCTTAGCCATAAAATATGGCTTTTGGTGACAATTTTTTTAACGAAAATGATGACAGGAAATGGTGACAGAAAGGTTCAAACCACAATGTTCCCTTTCCAGGTCTTTCAAAAGTGGGGGAAAGCCGTTCTCCATTAGAAAAAAATGGACGAACGACGTTCCCAGTTTTTTCTCTCAATTTACTGTAAACACTGATTATATATTTAAAATTTAGCTAAGCTAGTTTTGTTGTTTGTTTGACTTATTATTAATTTATTTCGGCAAATAAAGATGTTCACTATATTCAACAAACAACTGCTATTGTACTGCTGCAACGTAGGCCTAAGTACAACGTAGGCAACTCAGCCAGTTTCTGTCGATTCTGTTATTTAACCATTGAGTCGTTCTATATCGCATTCTCTGCAGTTCTTATCTGTTCTTTCGCGTGCCAGACAACAGCGTCCTGTGCGCTCCGCGTCTCGGTTCCCCTTCACTTCACCTACATGTTGTCGCCTAATCACCAACCAGCAAAGCAACAACCTTGACCCTTTAGTGGTCACCAAGAATCATAGAAGTGTAGCGTAAACGTAGTCCCTTAGTCGACAGCGGCGTTTGAAATTGAATTAAGGCCGGAGCTTAATTACAAAGCCGCTGACGTAGCTAGCCTAAGCTTATAGGCTGCGTGCCGTTCGTACATTCCTCAACCTCAACCTTCCTCAACCCTGCAGCAGTATCGTCTTTTGGCCAGTTGTTACTTCTTGGTAACAGGGTCTGCGAAACGAAAACAAGTAATTTGAGTAAAGCTCACGAGACGCGCGAAAGCCTATAGCAGTTCCTGTTCGCAGGTAATCTTAGTCTATCTCCATCCATTTCATCGTAATTCACTCTCTTGCAGCCAAAAATCGCCAAAAAATCACGTTAAATCAATATTTTTAGAGTTCAAGGTCATTCAAGGTCATCGATGTTGATAAATTTGAAAAGCCTGTCACCAATGCTTGCTATGATAAGCAGCATGTCTGTGCCTATCTGCAACCAGGTTCACGCTACACGCGATAATAGCGGTAAAATAACCACTTTTTGTGGGGGTAGCTGTCTTTGACGCCCGCCTGTGCCGGCCTCCTTGAACCTAGGGGGTCGGGACTTGGACTGCTAAAATCTACGTTGAGTGCTAAAAATTTCATACGCAGGTTGTCTTGGTCTATCGCCAGCCATTTCGGCGCAATTCAGTGTTGAAATGTGCACAGCATCCAAAAATTGCGAAAAAATACACTAAAAACCCCTTTTTGGGGGGTTCAGGGTCGTTCAAGGTCATCGATGTTGATAAATCTCAAAAGCCTGTCACTAGTGCTTGTTATGATAAGCAGCATGTATGTACCTATCTGCAACCGTTTTCACATTATTTGAGCCAATAACGGCAAAATGACGTCTTTTTAAGGGGGTACCCCTCTTTGACGCCCTCGTTCGAGGGGAACCCCCGCACCCAGTGGCACGAAATTTTGTCACGATAAACTAGAGACCTTGGGGCAGCCACAGTGAAAATTTCGTGATCCTAGCTTGCACCGTTTTGATACAGATCACGAGTGTGACGGACAGACAGACAGACGGACGGACAGACAGACGCCCAGACGATGGCAAAGACGCGCGAAGCATTCTGCTTTCGCGCGTAAAAACACTTGATCTACTCAAAAGGGTTAAATAGTTAGTGACCCCGCAGAGAAGCTATTTATACAGAGAATGGAACCGGTCGACCAGCAACGAAAGTACAATCTACAAGATGTCCATTAACGACGTCATTCAATCCGAGTGTAAATATATGACGCTATTATACGTAAAACATCGCTCGCTGTCAACGATAGAGTTTGATACCGTCAGTACATAAGTGCTTTTACCTAAAGTTGCCAACTGCACGGAAACCTGTTATTAGCACATGCACGCGACGTATTTTGACAGTTTGACTGATTGTAGCAGCGCTGGTGAAAGAAACTTTTCTCTGCGGTAATAAAATAGCTAAATATTAATGTGGGTAACAAAATTGAGAAAAATTAGTAAACAAACCTCAACGCACCGAAGATGAGCAATACAGCTTCCCCAAACATTAAGTTTTCTTGTTTCGGAGAATAATGCACATTTTTAAGTGCTAGCAAAGAAAAAATATCACAATAGCCATCCTTCAGAAAAATATTTTACTAAATTTTTTTGCCACAGTCTTCATTAATAGTGTTATTAATACCTGTCGCTGTAGCGGGTAAACGTATTGTGTTTACTTCGTTACGAAGCTATATAACTTTTGCGGTAACTATTCGTCCAGCAGCCGTAAAAATAGCCTTAAACTATTGTTCCGGCAGTGAACAAAAACGAAAAAAACTTAATCGCACTCGCCAGGTGGGAGCACCAATGTCGCTTAACGTAATTGCGTTTACGTTTCTACACGTAGTGGCCAGAATTAGCGTTAATATTATGGTGTAGGGTTTAGGGTTAATGTCAGGGCTAGCAGATTTCAGAAATTTATGTGTGAATAATGCACACCACAAATGAGCGTATAATAGTGGTGTCAAATTCGACGCTGATGCAGACAAGTATGAAACTCACCGACTGGCGATCCGTGACTCCCTATACTTGCTAGGGTTGAGGTCGTCAGTTGGCCGGTTGCCGTCGTGTCTCCGTGACGGTACGACGAGCACCCATGCCGCCGCAGAGACACGGTCTTAAGCGGTACCTACCAGCACCGCTGGGTGCTAGTACGTACCAGCTAAGGCCCTCTAAGTTGGCGGCCGGATAAATAGCCGGCCCGTGTAAGACCGGATATTTATTCGATTGCCGTATCAATTGCCGTATTAATAGCCCAGCAGCTATTGATACGGCTGCCGGATAGATATCCTGTACCTATAATTTTATTGTGCGTAAATGTTAAATAGGACGTGAGAGAGAATCTTACAGTAGACGGTGAGTTGCGCTTGTGCGCTGCGCACGGCAATGCCAGTGGACACATTGACGGCTACACAACGGAACGGTCCAGCGTCGAGCGTCCTGTTGACGGACAGTATACGCAGGTCACTCGAGTCCTGGTAGCGGCGACTGGTGTTGGTCAGCGTCCGGTCATTCAATGTCCAGTAGAACTTGATGTGATGACGACTGGACACGTCACAACGCAGCAGCACGTCCTCGCCCTCGACCACCACTTGACTGACCGGCGCGGGGTCGAAGTAGAAACTGTCCTGACTGCTGGCGTACCGCGACAACGCTACAGACAATACACATATAAAGTGGAACTTCGATCTCTAGCAACGGCAATCCAAATGCAGTGCATTGTGGCACATTCACACAGCTCACGCTCCATCGATCGCGTTTATAAAATTAAAATACTCTCAGTGCACGGCGACGATTATAAAAAGTGTCGTATATGAGAATTTACTGGCGATAACACCACAGAATTAGACAGAAAAGACGATCTACTGCAAAGGCAGTGCATTTATATACTTACTGCTAATTTTGTGTAATTTGTGTTAAATTAATTGTAAAAGTACAATTGTAAGCCTACAAGTCATCGCTTGTCGGTGCTTCTTTCGGGGGGCTAATCGCTGTCTTTTTGTCAGAAGTTCTTGGATGCAATAGGCCTACTTGTGTTGTGTGTAAAAAGAGCAAGCGACTAAGCTGTTTTTTAAATAACGTGACCCCATTTTCGTCATCTGCTATATAGGGCCTATACCTATTATGCATGCGTTTGTACAATAAAATTGACCACATAAAGCAGACCTAATTAAAGAATAAATATGAAAAAATGTAATTGCAACGTTGAGCTACTCACCAGCGGTGATCAGCAGTAGCAGTAATAGTTGCAGCGGCTCGTTAGCTCGCCCTAAATCCATCATAGTCTGTACGAGTCGGTGTTTAGTCAATGACAGAGTTGGACGGCGACTCGACGACACGACATAATAACAGCTATTACTGCAGCACTAGAAGCCACTCGACACACTGCAATTACTGGCCACGCCCCAGTACTTCGTCTGCTGCCGCCTTCCGCCCTTCGCACCTGTGACTTCTCCGTCAGTGTCTGCCCAGCCGCGTAATCAATCGAATAACCCAAATATGCATAAGTCCGTGTTCCTCGGTAGGCCTACCGTACATTTCATTCGATGGACGTCTTTGCCGACTCTCGATCTGTACGGTAGCATTTTGTTAGTATAGTTTCAGTTTCTCGGGAGGATAAAGTTGAACGTCAATCATCGGCTGAGCGACCAATAGAAAAGCAGGCAGCACCGAACAGAAGACAGAACACTGCAGACGAGTACTTTGCTCACTGCACGCATCAACGAACTGCACTGGCATTAATCACCGGGTAGGCCAATAGGAGCTACAGTGGCGCAGCCAAGAAATAGAGGCGACACTTTAACATCTATTTAGTTAGTCCGCCCGGAACGATAGTTCCCGGCAGACTTATGTTTTACAACAGATGTTTTTAAATTCTTTTTTTCAGCACTACTGCACGAGATCTCCGAGGTTCCTCGGCCGATCTCCGCGAAAATTTACAGCGTGATCGGAAGTAAGCCTCATTTTTGGGCCGACCGTAAGCTGTAAGCTTAAAGGTCTTTCTCTTAGCTACGATTTTTCTCTATGATGTCTGTCTGTCTGTCAGTGTGTAACGGATGTATTTCTGGTAGGTATAACCGTAAAAAATAACACGAATAATTAGTCCTATGTCATAAAAATAAGCATGTAAAATTTCGGCAATGCTCTGCAAGAAGAACATTTTTAAATTTTGGGTTAAACCAAAGGAGGTAAAAACAAGACATCTGAGCTAATGGTGATGGTCTATAGCAGTTCTTGTTAGCAGGTTGTCTTGGTCTATCTCCAACTATTTCGCAGCAATTCACTCTTGAAGTGAGCCGTGAGCGCCGCAGACGGAAATCGCCAAAAACATAAAACCCTGGCCCTATTTTGGGGTTCAAGGTTGTTCAAAATCATCAATATTGACCTTACTTAAAGCACGTCAGCAGTTCTTGTTACAGTAAGCAGCAAGTCTATGTCTATCTGCAACCGTTTTCACTCTACGAGCCAACAGCGTTACACCTCTTAAACGCCCGCATGCGCAGGTCTCCTTGAATCTAGAGGCTTGGGACTTAAACTGCTAAAATGTACGTTTAATGCTGGACATTTCACATGTAGGTTGTCTTGGTCTATCTCCAGCTACTTCAGCGCAATTCACTCTTGATATGTGTGTCGCAGCCCGAAATCGCGAAAAATTTACTAACTCCCCGTTTTGGGAACTCAAAATCGTTCAAGGTCATCGATGTTGACATCCCTATAAAAGCTCGTCACTGGTGCTTGTTTGATATAAGTAGCATGTCTGAGCCTACCTGCAGCCGCTTTTACGCCAGACGAGCTAATAGCGGTAAAATAACCCCTACCCCCTTTTCACGCTCTCGTTTGAAAAATTGAGAAGAACTCCTCCACACAGCGGCACGAAATTATGTCCCAAAATACTAAAGACTCTATGCTATCATACGGTGAAAACCTAAAGTCTCTATCTC
>Ga0209671_1000904_pt1 | contig 22525 bp, 15 predicted proteins | sample WorMetHERISLAND2_2_FD_187401 | JGI IMG/M metagenome (GOLD analysis project Ga0209671, IMG submission 187401) | Marine gutless worms symbiont microbial communities from Max Planck institute for Marine Microbiology, Germany - Olavius geniculatus... | ecosystem: Host-associated > Annelida >... | reverse complement strand
GGGGGAGCTCACGACGCTCCCCCAGACCCCCTAGTCGGCCTCACCCCTCTCGGCGCCTGCGGCGCCTCCACTCTCGCGCCTTCGGCGCTCCCAGCCGGCGACCCCCCCACTGTTTTTTGGACAAATCAAACACTGTCTGTGAGTGAGTGAGTAGGGTTTAACGTCCTGCTCAACACAGTATAGTTCATTTCGGGGATGGCCTTTGTAAGCAAAATCGCATGTGCATATAATAACAAAACAAAAATTTAACCTTTACAGAAAGTTTAACCTTTATGAAACACAAAACACAAAGAACGACCTAAACCTAAAATTGCAAGAACTGTCGATTATAATTGTGCTTATGTAAAAGTAATGGCAGTTCTAATAATCTTCCCTGTTATCCTCCAGACAGTCATCAATCTGTCTATTGGAGACCATAAAATGCCATGGCAAGATCTGTAACATTTACCTTTATTTCATGCACAAGTGTTGGATCCTTGTATGTTTTCAACCTCTGAACAACACCGTCGATGCAGCCATTAAACCTGAAATAACAATAGCACACATTTTCAACAATTTACAGCTTCATGTGCAATAACAGAAAAAAACTGATATAGATATCAAACAAGTTTTTAAAAAAGTTTCAGTAACAATAAAATAAGCCTCACCTTTGAATAATGACTCCAAAAAATATTACAACAAACTCTTGTGATTAACCGGCAAAAAGTCACTAATTGCACACTTAACACGACAAAAGAAATTAATCACCAACAATTCAACAAGTTTTATCAAGCACTTATCCAGTCTTCTACAGCAATGTGTTGCCAAAAAAACCAAAACAATCTGGACTAGTTTTTTAAATGCCGAATACCCACTGTAATGCCAAACCCACAGTATCAATAAACTGTTAAGTGAGTGAGTGAGTGAGTAGGGTTTAACGTCCTGCCCGACACAGTATAGGTCATTTCGGGGACAGCCTTTGCAGGAAAATCGGACATACACATAATAACGAAACAAAAAGTTTAACCTTTACAGAAAGTTTAACCTTTATGAAACACAACACCCCAAAAAATGACCTAAACCTAAAATTGTAAAAACTGCCGATTATAATTGTGCATATATAACGATAATGGCAGTTCTAATAATCTTCCTTGTTATCCTCCAGACAGTCATCAATCTCATAATGCTGTCTATTGAAAAACAAGGGGCATAACTGTCAAGGTAAGTATATAAATAAGTAACCAACTAAATTTATAGTGCACAGTGTCTGCACAAAGCCTGCTAAATCTGAGGCAGATGGATGTGGGGTACAGCACTAAAATGTCCTGAAAACTAAGTCATAGAAAAAATGTCTTGAGCTAGCAGTGACAACACTCACAGATGCTGGAATCAGGTAAAATGGTGAAAACGGCTACTGCAAAAGTACAGAAACCAAAAGAAACAAAAAAGCCCAGCTAACGCAAAGAAAAACGTGCAACAGCGGTGCATGTTTGAAAGTTCAGCAAAAGAAAAGTCTAAGTTCACCCATTCTAGCAACGATGTTTCTTTTACATTTACTGTGTTGGGTGGGGCGTTAAACCCTACTCACTCACTCACTCTTTTCAGTCGCCAGAAGGCGCCAGATGACTGGTGGCTAATTATCTACAGTGTTCTACTTGTATTTACAATAGGGCGTGACCTGTCTCGCTATGCCAACGCCGTATCAGCTGGAAATCGCAAATTTTTCCTACCCCCTCTCATTTAGCACCCTCGTTCGAGGTGACCCCTTTCAAAAGTTTTACGGCTTCTGAAACTAGAGTCTTCCAGGCATCTGATGGTGAAGATTGCAGATCCTAGCTTGCACCATTTTTGACTGATCCACCCATGTGACAGACAGACAGAATCGTGATGGCTAAGATGCTCTACAGCAGTAGCTGCTGTTGTGTGTAGCAGCAAGTATTTCATCAAATGCAAAGCTGTAAGTGAAATCAACCAATATGTACAGACCTGCAGATTCGCTGGGCATCAGCGCTGTTGAATATGATGTTGCAGAGACATTTCTGAGCCTCTATGATCACTGTATTCCACACATAAATACACGCATATCAACATACACCGTGCCTAACTGTCAACTCTGCTTATTGTACCTACGAGTGTGAGTGTCCGACAAAGTTCATTACCAGTTGTCTGCACGGACAAGCACCTCGGTACCTTGCCGAGCTCATCACCCCAGCCATTGAAGTCACATCTCGACATCGACTACGTTCTGCATATTGTACCATGCTGTCGACTCAACACATATGGCCATCGGCCTTTTCCTGTCACTGGTCTGACGGTCTGGAACTGACTGCCTGATGAACTCAAGATCCAGCGTGTGACATTGACAGTTTCAAATAGTTCTTTAAAACAATCCTGTTCAGTCAGTACTACAGTGTAGTGTGACAAGCGCATTAGAGGTTAATTTAACAATATGCACTATATAAATTTACATTTTACTTACTTACTTACTTACTTACAGTAGTTATTAAGGCAAGTACAAAATGACAAAAATAAAACAAAACTAGAAATTTGAGGCAAAGCCCAACATGTGTCCACCCGGTGCCTTTAAGTTCAATAGGGGGAGGGAGAATTCCGCAGGTAGCAAAGTCACATGGACCAAAGTCAGATGCATTAGCATACGCAGAATGTGCACTGTCGACTTAGGGTGGGTAAACATTAGCCACGTAATATCTGATGTTAGTGAACCTATTCACTGCTGTAACAAATGGTTTAAAAATGCGCAATATGGCAAAGCTCATGTTATTTACTTCATGCTTGTAAGAATCACTTTATTTTAGACATAGTTTTTCCTCTTAAGCACAAAAAGCCAATAATCATTTTTTGTCCTCACTCATAAAAGCAACAGCACTCAGAGAGTGTTTGTAGTACAGTAAAATTATTGGAAAACAGACAAAGAGAGAGCAGTTAATACCAAAGACATCCTGGATGGTAACGGAGTCATTCTCCTCTGCAAGGCATGACATATCTAACCCAGCATGGCTCAGTAAAATCTTCAGAGCTTTCTCCGAACTCACAGCATCAAGTTCTGACTTCTCTCGGCTTACAATGCGAATGGCCTCAAGACAAGCAACGTAAAGCTGACTGCTGGCTTTCTCACTGAGCCGCCTTATCAGTGCTTCAAGAAACCTCTGAACGCATAAGCCACATCAGCACTATAATATCACCATGTACAAACACTTACATATCTGAATTTTGCAGCATTTTCCGCTCATGTAATTCAGCAAATTTGACAGACGTTTGTGCATGTGCAGAATTTACTGTAACACAAAAATGTTAATTTGTGCTTCATTTCTTTGCACAATTTGGCAAAACCATGCATTTTCAACTTTCATTAATACTGACTAAAATGTTTGGTCCTTGCCAGCTTAAAAATTTAATTTGGTTAGAAATTTTTTTTATGTATGTCATTAACAGTGACAGGATTAAAGCTTTTCAGTTATATTATTGAAGCGTAAGTTTCAACAACAATAAATAGTAATTACAATTACAAAAAAATGTAAAGTACCACAACCACAGTATCCAGTGTCTTATCTCCTACAAGTAAAATTCTTGTCTAAAATAAAAAGACATATTTGTTAACTCACCCGCTTCATGACAGACGTAAATTCAGAGAACTGGAATACTTGCACATGCTGCAACACACATTTCATGACAGATACATGATGGCAGGATTACTACAGCTCAAACTCTACCAAGTGACTGTAGTTCACAAACAAAAGTTATTACAGTTAATGTGCTATATGAATTACTCACTTACTTAACAAACAATTTTTTTGTAATTTCCCCTTGATCTGAATTTCCATCAATCTGTGTAACTCACTACTACTACGTATAGCTTATTCTGATAAGGTATAACAAACACACCAATTTCGCCATTTCCATGCATGCTAGCGTCCTCAGTTTCAATAACATCCACATTACTAAGACTTAATAAAAAAAAGACTTCAGACTGCATTACAGCACTGACTATAACAACAACCTAATGCAATAAGGGAAGGTGTACTTTGCGGAATGCGGACATTTAAAAAAGGTGTATTTTGCGGAATTTCACCTGCGGAACGTTCCACAAATTATACCTTAGATATTTTCCGCATTCAGCAAAATTTAAAAAAAGTCAAATAATCAACTTCGCGTAGGCTTAAGCTTACATTTGAGTCTCAAATCGACATCGCCACATCACAAATGGCGCAGTTACACAGTCGGCAAAGTAATCACATACTGACGTCTTCAACTTAACTCTTAAAACGCCTTGAAGTCCGTTAACTCAGAAGCATAACCGGCACATCACACACGAATGCAAGGTCAACTCTAGTAGCCTAGGTCATTAAGAAAGCCAACTGCAACATCTGCACGGTCTGCTCAGGAAGGCCTAATTAAGAAAGTCTTGCATTGTATCGCACAATCAAAGACAATTGCCACTGCCGTGAATAGTTCGCGGATAGTTAGGCCTATACCTGAGCAGACAGAAACACTATATTAAGAGCCGTTCATCGCAACGACAAACGTACAGTATCTGCGTTTTGCATTGTGCATTCGGCACGTTAAAATGCCAGTTGACGTAATACAATTATTCAATACGGATCACTTATTAGCCTGATACTAAATCAAAGAACGTAGGTGTAACAAACAATGATAAAAATTAGGGCGAAACAGTATAATAACTTACCCGCAAATTTCCGATTTCACTCACGTTAGTCAATTGCCAAAGATGTCTAAAGTCGGAAAATGAAGAAATATTTATGATCGTTTCACACTTTTCTAACTATTTTGCAACAAATCGTACATGTGCTTGCAATGCGATCTCCACGTCACAGCTGTTTACTTCAAGCATCTATTGACCGAGAACGATTGTGACACCGATTGTACTGGATGTTGGTTATTTTAATTGCAATTCAATGCGACTACAAATCCCAAACCTAACCCTAACACTAACCCTGACCCTGACCCTAACCTTAACCCTAAAACTAATCCTAATTCTACATCTAAGTCTGAACATGGTCGTTCTCGGTTTTTGGATGCCCGCGTGTTTACTTCCGATGTAAATATGTTTGAAGTTACGCTACGTTATATTAGCGGAAGTTTACGACTGCCATGGCAATCCAGTACGATGTTTATGTTGATTTTGTGCGAAGTTATGTTGAAGTTGTTAAAAGTCTGTCTTACTGTTACAAAAAGTTAATTGTTTCCACCGCTCAAACGAAACCTCTGACGACAAACATTTTAAATGATTACTGATTGGTGTGATTACTACAACATTTGCAGGTAAGTACACATCTTGTTTGGCCAAAATTAGCCTACTACCTCCTCCTGCTAGACACAACGAGGCTTGTGAGCATGGTGGTTGAGCGCTCTGTAGAACTGTACACTTATTGAATTGACATAGCTCATAACAACAAGAACATTTTCCGCAATTTTAATTCTGCAAAATACACCTTTTCGAAATTCTGCATTCCGCAATCCACATTGCGCAAAGTACACCTTCCCATGCAGTAAGCAGGTCTGATAAGCTTTAACCTAGACGGGATTTTTATCCACCAAACGTCATGTCGTATATTTCACACAGAACTTGTCTAGTCCTATATTAAATCAATATCTTACCAAAGATACTAAATCATAACAGTACCTATCAATCAGTTGTCATACCTTGATGTTGAAATCTTTCAGTAGATTCAGCGCCTCGTCTTCAGAGCCGGATTCCAGAGTGGTAAGAGTGTTTTCGTTCATTTCAATAACGCGATGAAAGCACGCTAACAATTTAAATCATTTAGCTAACAAGAAAAAACAGAATATACTACTATAGCATCCTTCTATTTTCAATATTTCATACAACCTGCCATACCGCTAGATGACGCGCAATGTTTATGTTGATCAGCGCGAGGTCACCGTGGGGTCACGGCCTACCCTACTGCATATTCATACGAGTAAAAAATGATTATTTCAATTCTGGAAGTAGGCTTTGGAAATCAAGCTGACAGTCGTCTTGACCGTTCACTTCGTTGACATTAAAATAAACGTAATTGCAATACTATAGACGTGTGCCAAACAATGACGAGAGTCGAGAGAAGCCCCAGAATGAGTTTCTGCCTCACTAATGCTCGGTTTGGCAACCAAAGCACCAAACTTTGGCACTTTTGCTGTAGTTTATATGGCGCTAATGCTAACTGCAACTGACTGTGAAGTATCTTCTCTCGTGTAAGTTCACCCAATTTACACGGCACCACCGATGGTTATAACTAAGTCTTATATTAAGCAACATAGCTGAGAGCATAATGTTTATACTGCTGAGACAAGCCGGTAGGCGATCTGGCTCGCGAGCTACAGCGAAAAACTGCAGTGCAAATAAGCAGCAGCCGACTTTTGGTCAGCTAAAAGTGACAGCACCGCTGCTACCGACTACCCAATCGTCTCAGATTCAGTGAGTTTCTCGCTGACATTGTGCGCTTTATAAATTAAATTTACTTACTTACTTACTTACCCATAGTCTGTCTGTAGAGCACATGGCAGACAGACGCAGACACAGCCACGGGCTCGGTGCCTGATAGTAAGGGTCACCATATCTTAATTGCAGCTCGTACGTGGGCCAACAGACGTCACTGTAGCGTATAGTTAATCATTAAAACTTCTGCATTATTGTTTACATGATTAGCAAGTTAACTGATATTGCACATCAAAGTACCGCGGCCATCAGGTGGTCATGTTCTGCTAATTTCCCAACAACTGATCTCACTAGGGATTGTAATCCCGAGATCCCGGCTGTTTTCGGGATTACAAAAATTGACTAAAATTATACTTTTTTGCATGTTAAATGATAAAAATAAGAATTGTAGCCTTGTGATGAATAAAATATTTTATGTGCACTACAGTACTAATCCGTGCTGTTCACTGTAATTTGTATTTTGACAGTCACCATCATTCTCCACAGTTCAGATCATGGTTAGATCTTCTAACCATGGTTCGGATATACCTTCCGTAGGGGGATATACTACATTGTATGCATAAATTAAGACAATTAAGGATACCAAAATAACAACCAGTCTGTAAGCCTAATCCCAATACGGGATCCCGGGATTACAAATTTCTCAATCCTGGATCTCAGAATTGAGAATTCAATCCCAGGATTGCAATCACTAGATCTCACTTCAGAATTCTAATAAACTTGAAATGTGATACACAAGTTGAATAATTAAACAGATATGAACAAAATACATAATTTATTGAATGCAAATTATTTTCAGATTTACTTAAAACAGAGAGTCAGCAAGCATCTCACAGACGCAATGCCAGTCAAATGACTGCATATTGAAAATGGCCAGTACAGACCGGCAGTTTCTGCACAGTACAAACGCACTTTTAACCGCCACCAACGGTACATTTTAAAACACTGCAATTACACTTATAACTGAAACACAACAAAAAGCAAAAACAAAATTAATACAACATAATTAATCAAAAAGAGCTCAACATAACTGAGCAGGCAACGAATCAACCGAACTGTCAGCATTCAACTGCTGCCAATCAGGGCTGTAAGCAATACTGGCAAAAGTATTGCAATAGCAATGCAATACTGATTGCAATACTTTACTATCTGCTCCTTCAAACAAATTTCAATTTTTGCTGCTGTGTACAACTTTTCTAAATTTTCAGTTGACTTCTGATAATGTAATTAACCTAGAATTGAAGCGATAAGCAAGTCTTGTTGACATGTTACTTTTCGTTCAGTCCTTTTCAATATAACGAACAAAAGAATGAAAAGATTCTTTGCATAATGAAACCACATCCTTACGATTAAAAGTGTGCTTTACGTCAAAAAGGCATTGCTTTCATGTATTGCAATATTTCAGTCCTAAAAGTATTGCAATACCACGTGCAATACTAAGCATGCAACCAGTAACAGAAATGCAATACCTGTTGCAATACTTATTGCAATAATTGCAATACTGCAACATTAACAACCCTGCTGCCAATTATGAACTTCAATCATATTCAAATTAAACTTAACGTGTGGCAGAATGCAAACCAGTGGCATCATAGATTAAGGAAGTAAAGACAGAAAGTTGCAATTTTCCAGCAGACAGCTGTAAATTGCGAACGGATATTTTCCGTTCCAAATTTTGCACTTTTGGAAGAAAATTCTCTGACTTTCCAATAATGCGTCAGTGAGTATGGTTTAACGTTCCACCCGACAAAGTATAGGTCATTTTGGGGATGGCCTTTCTAGGCAGAATGCACGTAAACACATAGTAATGGAACGGCAAGTTTAACCTTTACAATAAAAAACAAAAAGTTTAACCTGTACAAAACTTTCCAATGAGCTAAAATTTAGGCAAGGGAGCAAACCCCCCCCCTCCGCCACAGCAGCCATCCAAATAAAAAATGCATCTGCGTCTCTGACCGTCCTGTACAGGTTCCTAACTCAAAAAAAGTTTGCAGAAAAACCAAAATTGGTTGCAGGTCAGGAATAAATGATGTGCCAATTTCCAACTCAATAATTCATGCCAGACACTTAATGTCGGCACAGAGTCCACATATTTTTTTTCACTTTCCAATAAAACTGCAGGTTCGAAAAATGACTTGCTTTCTCATTAGGTAACCACAACAGACAGATACAGCAATTACCAGAACAGTGCTTAAAAATAAACTTGGCATATGTAAAGGGTCAACAATTGCTTAAAAACAAACAGTTCTAACTCGGAAAAGCATGCACAGCACTAACAAACCAATATACAAAAAAAACAAGAGCAAATGGGTTTATCCTGCCGAAATTATTCCAATACAATTGAAATAAAATAGGAAAAAGAGGGTCCAAAACAGCTCACTTTGGGCTAAACTTAGACTGGAGAATAACAGTACAAAACACTCAACCAAAAAGCATCTCCAAACAAAACAATGTAATTAAATAATCGCAACAAATACTTACAAAAAGCATAGTCGCAGTCCAAAATTTAGAAATATCGTAAGCCATGTGACATCATAAGCATATACAAACACATTGTTTACCCATGTACAAAACTATGCAGCTGTATGACAAACTTGGCAAACTAAACGTTGTGCACTGATTAAACAACATATATCTATTGTAATACAAGTGGTGCAAAAACAAAGTGCAAAACTTTTTCCACAATATCAGACATATGTGAAAAGCTAGCATACTGCTAACCATTGCCAAGCTATCAACACTTAAAAACAATCCAGCTTTTTGGCTAACTCTGAAAATGAATAAAGTATGTAGTACATTACCACTTTTTTAAGCACCACCACCATCAGCTGTTAAGACAAAAAACAAAAGAAATTCACATCACATAGGAGGTACATGGAGAGATCTGCCGTAAGATTCTGCATATCACATGTCATTCACAGACATACGAAGATAACAGCTGTATTCAAGTCGTAACAACAATCAGCAACTGAACCTTTCACATATAAATACATCAGTAGAAATCACCGACCAGTTATGAGATAACCCAAATCACTTAGAAAAACAGTAGTTTTAAATTTTAATCTATTAACACTGCATGGGTAAACTAAGGCCCATTTGTCTGTCTGTTCAGTAACGAAAACTTGCTTTTACGTTACACTTGCTCAAACTGATTACAAGTGCTGCTGGTCCACGAGGCACCGAAGATGGGTTTTCTACCCCAAAACCTATGGGGTGAAACTTAAGGAAAAAGTTGGCTTCCTCAGACAGCATTCAAGTCTTAACAATGAGACACAAACAACAAAACCTCACACACAAACAAGTGGCTAAAATAACCAGTAAATTGTGAGAATACCCCCACATGAACGCACTTATTAATACTTGCTGAGCGTAACAAATGCTACCAACTTCTACTGGGCGGTGCATAAAAACGTGGCATATGACGCTGTATATACAGCGTGGGCCATAAAAACATGGCTCTTTACTTTTGTCCATATCTTCGCCTATTAATGTCCAACTGTCAAATTTCTTTCACTGCCACACTCTGCGGACAATTTACAATAATGCGATTATGATATATCCCGTCACATTGTAAATGCATTTCTACACTACCTTGTGAAATATGAATGAAGTATGCATGTATATCAATAATAACAAACAAACATTTCGGTAAAATTGAAAAAAAAACTTCAGATCAACATCGCGGTGAATGATCTGTACAATACTAAACTGTGTGGGTCTAACACAATCTAGTGTCATACAAATCATTCACCACAATGTTGGTCTGAAGTGTTTTTTCATTTACTTAAATGTTTGTTATTATCGGTAGGTTTACTTACATTTAAGTTTCACAAGGTAGTGTAAAGACAAATTTATGGTGTGGTGGGACATATAATAATTACATTATTGCAAATTGTCCACAGAGTGCGACAGTAAAAAAAATTTGAAAATCTGTCAATAACTGGTGAAGATATGGACAAAAGTAAAGTGCCACGTCTTTTATGGCCTACTGTAAATCGAACAACTAAAATGTTTATAAAACAATTAGTTTTGATCACTGCAGTGAAGAGTGGTCATGTCAAACATTGTGTTCAAGTGTCCAACATGACCATCCTTCACAGTGATCGAGGCCGATCATTTCCAAAAATGTCCAGCTGCTCAATCGATCTATGTAGTGTACATGCAGGGTGTTCCAGAAAAAAACGACACGAAGTTTACGCTACAACAATTTTGCAATCATACATCACAGTCATGTGGTTTTCAGCAAAATGTTCAGAAAGAAATTGCATACACGACCAAAACCTTTCATAAATGAAATAATCCCTGTTTTGCAGCTAGCACGTGAACTCCACAAAAACAATATTGACTGCCACATATTTGAGGCAAGTACCTGATAAACACGTATTCAGACACACACTGTCCTATGTCACATACACAATTTCTAAACATATTGCTGAAAACTGCATGACTCTTTGATGTATGGTTGCAAAATTATGATGCTGCAAACTTTGTGCTGTTTTTTTTTATCTGGAACACCCTGTATGCATGTTCCACTTTTTATGCACCACCATGTACACGAAGTTTAACGTACCCTAATAACATGAACAACAACGAAAGCCTATAAAACCGCTGCACAATAGTGCTAAAGTTCACCAACCAAAACCTGTGCAATTTCACAGACTTCCAGTATTATTCAAGTGCATGACAGTCAAGGCAAACAAAAGAAATTATGCCTAATTCTTGGCATCAACTTATCACAGCAGTAAAGGAGCATCAACCAATGTGCTGGCACCCGGCAGTGAAGACAGAAAAAGCCTAATGGATAAAACGATGGCAGAAGCTGAGCAAAGAATCAGTGCTTGGTTTCAAGATTGAGAGATCTGCGAGCTCTCTTTGTTGAGCAGGTTGGGTCTTCGTCGTCCAAACCGTCAGTGGCCAAATTCTCATCTGCCATTGATTGTACACTCGACTCTTTCTCCGGTGTGAATTCCAAAGCTCCAAGATCACCTCCCTACAATGTGACACACCAGCAAACCAGTGATACGTAATACCCCGTTTACACGGTCGAGCAATGGTAATTAGCATGCTAATTTGGAGGGCGGGCAAGCAGGTTGTAATTGGAAGACCTATATAACACGTGATCAGCTGTCGGCTAATCCTAGGTCTACATTTGAGCCAAGGGGTGGGGTTCCATCAGGTCTGCTTGATGTTTGCTCTTATGTCTGCTCAACTTTTGCTCGATGTTTGCTATGCTTTATGCATGCTTCACATTTGCTCGATGTTTGCTGGACGTTTGTGTGATGTTTGTAGATATCGTACATTTTGGATATATATACTTTAGAAGGTAGTGTAGCGACATAATAGGTGTGGCGAGCATGCCACTGGGTAGCAAATTTCACTGGTCCACTAGTGAAAAAATTGTGAAAATTGATCAATATTTCGCGAAGATATGGACAAAGTGCAATAGCTTACTTTTTGGGCCCACCCCGTAGATCAAACCTCTGATAGAATAAAGTCCAGTGTATCGCATGCTTCACTAACCTTCGGTGGAATAAGATCCAGTGCTTCGCACGCTTCACTGAAGCACTTCGTGACGATGGCTATCGGGTCGGCGTCGCTAAGTTTGCAGTATACTCGAATGCATTTCTCGCTGAAGTTCTCCGGCAACATCTGCGATACCTAACGGACAGACACCAGAACAAATATAATCCAAAACAAAGACTTAGTCCAAGTCGCACAAAAAAACGATATTGGATAAATATGTGTAGAATGTAACGCTAATTAATAATACGCTGATCAGTTGAAATAAAAACATCGCTTTACATCAATTTCAATAAAAAATAATGTTCTGCGAACGAAATGATGACGTCACGAATAATGCATTGTTCATAGCGTGTATTGCAGCATGCGAGAAAATTAACATGACATGAGCTGGCCATAGCGTCAATGCAGTGTGTGCTCAGAAAGGAGAACTCGCTTTCATTCCAAAAACGAAGGTTGAAATCCATCGGCAATTGGTGCAACGGAAAGGGCATACCGTCGGCCAACTGTCGGTATGACAGCAACATCTCGAAATGCAAGTAAAGTCTTTTTGCTCAGTACCACGCTCCATCGATGCTGCTATTGTCAAAGTCTCTCGAACGCTACATTGACACTAATAGTTGTTTGTGACGTCACACTTTTGTCACATTTATCTATGTTAAACTTTATTTTTACAGGATAAAGATAACACTGGCAACAGGAAGATTAATAAATACTGACAAATATAACATTTGATTAAGCCAATTAGCGCTTTATAACAGTTACATAAACTGATGTGACTTGGACTTTTAACTCAGCATATGACAGGCTGCTTTGGTAGCATAATTGTTAAAACAATGGACTTGTGATTAACAGGTCACGGGTTCAACTCTTGGTTGGGTCACTATGTGACTGTTTGCAGACAGGTAAACCATCTTGGTATATAACGAACCATAAAGTCAACTCAGCCTTCCATCCCTCCAGGGTAGGTAAATCAAGTACTGGCCTGGCTGGCTAGGATTATGGTGGGGCAGGTGTGTTCACCAGTGTTGGGTAGCAGCTAACACTGTGTGACCACATATGCCGCTGTGATATTTTAGTTACAATTAAGAGCTACAGACGCAACAAATTTCTGCAAATAGCCATAAAGAACATCTGACGAGTTAAGACATTTTTCTCCATAACCGATCAAGCACCAAACTGGTGCCAAACAAAATAATGCCACAAACTAAAAAAAGGCTAAAACTATACCAAAACTGACGACACCAAAGTTCAATAACTACACGACAAATACTGCAGCGATTATAATTATGAGACTGCCGAAAAAATGCCGCAGGCAGTAATTACCTGATTCTTGCGGAGATGCAGTGCTACGTCCGGGTTAGACTTTGTGTAGAAACGAACACGATCCACTGGATTGTGGTGCTGCATGCCGTAGTCAAACTTGGTCACCTGACACAGCGCCCACCCCCCATAAGTCATCTCACTAACTTACTTACTTACTTACAGCAACAGCAGCCATAATCATGAAAATAATCTACACCATGCCTCAAAAGAAACCCCCCAACATTGTCAATTCAATCAGTCAAAAACGTTTTATCGAATTTTTATAAGTTCTGATGAGAATAATCTTGGAACAACTGGCTATCAAAATTAATGACCTATGTCCATTCATGTTCTCACCTTACCTAGTTTTTTTCTGCACTGTGTTATTCATGTTACTGTGACAGAGATTATCGAAATCCAGTAATCTGGCAGGTAATACCAATTCAAACTACGACATTTCATTTCATATGCAGGAGTTGTTCTAGAAATCAGTTTACACAAAATGGTCCCATTCCATGATTTTTTGAAGCAAGAAAAATCAGAGAGTGATAACAACGACAATGATACTACTATCCAAGACTGCACGCAGAATTTCTGATGCTTATATGCAAACGTAAAAATGTTAAGCTGTAATGAATAATGCACAATATTAAACACAAACATCAGCGGCATCGAGAGTTAAAAAGGTCATAGAAAAAAGAAAAGTCAGAGAGGCAAAAGCAAAACAGAGAGCTGCAAATTCCTAACAGACGAGATTATGAGTGCCCCTAAATTCTCTCAAAGTGAAAATATACAGTGACCCCAACTGCAGCCCAAATTTTGTATTTTTCCTAGAGCTGTCAAAACGGTAACTTTTTAATGCATTAATTAACGTGTTAATGCACCCAGGCCCGTCAAAAAGGAGAGTAGGGGAAGTTACCCCGAGCCCCGTGATGTTTGGCGGGTGCCGCCCGTAAAATACAGAAAGTTAAAAAGCAAATAGAAACATATTTTTCAAGAATAATGCACGTTATAATTTATTAAAGCATCAATTTGACTGCTCTAATTCTTCCATAAAAAATTTGCCAACAAAAAGTAAAATATTTTGCCGGTCACCATCATGACACCACTGAAGAATATATTACCAGTACAATGATGTCGCTGGTGCTGAAAGGGATGTGTATTGTTTTCTTCCTGTCTCTGCATCTCTCATGCTGCTCTTCGTGCTGCTCACAGAACCTCTGTAACTCCTCCGCAGCCTGTGTGTGTCAATGATCAACATAATGTGCAGCATTATTAAACACCACAGCTGACAACGACTGAATGAGAAAAAAACACCAGATCAGCTAGTACTTTGAAACTTCTAAGCGGTGTTTCATAAAAAAACCCCCTTTTTGTTTTTTTTCACAATTCACTCAAATGATGAGCAATTTACATAAGATTTTTATCAGTTGCAACTGAAGAAATACTAATTCAAAATATTGCAACAAAATATGGCAGTTAATTAAATATTCTTTGCTAGTCGTGATGTAATGCTGACGTCATAATGTGTCACGGGTACAAACTTGCTAGTCACAACTGGTGCTTTCAGCTGCTACCCTGCTCTGACGGTGAAAAATCTGGTTTGTTGGTGACAAATATTTGAATTTTTACAGTTGCAGCTACAAAAACGTGCAAAGCGATCACATTTACGTGTCTGTGGTGATAGTTGGTCTTTCACACGTTTGAGCAAAACAGTGCAATAAGACACCAAGCTTGCAAGATGGTTGGTTTTTGGATCACAAGACACCTGATTTCATGTTTCTATGTTGCTCACTGTCACAACCTTGACTGCGGTGACCTATATGAACTTAATAACACTAAATGCTACCGTAATAAATCAATAAACTCAAAGGCTGATGGGGAAATAATCCTAAAATCATTATATTTATAAAAACACACAATGAAATTACAATAATTATTAACCTAGAACAAAAACAAGTGGGAAAATAACAAGAGGGCAAAATTGAAAAAAAAACAAGTATTGAGTTTGACTGTTTTTTTATAATAATAAGAAAAATGATTAAAATCTTATCAGAAAATAATACAATGGTCTCACAAAATTACTAACATACAATAATACAAACATACAACACAAACAGTTCTCACAGCCTACTTACACTATTCAAAATAAACAGAGTCCAGTGCTATCGAAATATCAAATAAGTATTAATTCAGTAAAATGTCAGTCTGCACTAGATGAAAAGAACGCGGTCAAATTGGGCAATACAGTGGTTCAATCAAAATAATCAAATGTCAACTACGGGCAATAATACAAGTTGAATTTATGCAGTTTCAGTTCTGACAGTTTAACAGCAGCATCACGAAATAAGAAAAAAATAACAACGAAAGAAAACCAAATCTACACTCTGGCAAATGATCACCAAGGAAACAAAATTTCAACTCAACCAGAGTACAAACAACAAAATCACACAACTCATGACCCACGGATCCGTGAACTGCAGTCCTGGTGACAGTTGCTCAGCAAGGGCTCAGCGAATGGACTTGACAACGGCTGAGGGAACGGATTCCACGTCGACGTTCCTCCCTCTTAGTCCAACCAATGCCTCAAAGATTCGCTCGGAGAACGTCACTGGTGGCTCAGGAGCATTGTCGGTGACTCGGTCATGATCTCTCCACTTCAGACTCCGCTCCAGACGAATCTTCCTCGACTCGACAAAGTGTCAGCTCAGACCATACAGCCTATACAAAGGACACTCATAGTGTACTCACGCTGACTGTGTAAGTGAAACTAAACAGAGCAAAACACACGTTTAATGTCAACAAAATTATAGAACAATGCAAAAGTAACACGATATGAACCAAAATTCCGATATATACTAAATCAGTGGGTATATATCTCCACGCACATCTTCAGCAGATTGTCAGGTGGTTTACAATAATAGTACACCTATTTCCCAAATGTACAACGAAACAGAAAAGAACAACAAGATAAATAGCTTACCACTCGTGAGTGGCTGTATAGACGTGATTCGACGAAAGAGTAACACGACCAGTTGGTCAGAATCGCCCAAAATGGCGTCAAACGATCGGCCCAGAAGTAGTGGTCTGCTCACACCCGTTCCGCAAGACGCTACTACTTCGGCCAGCCAAAATCTTCACTTCACAATACAATGAGCTTATCCTCATCGACTCACAAATCAGAATGTCACATTAAACTCAAACACGGGCAGCAGCAGTGTTCAAACTCGCACCTAATTGGCCGCGCCTGCGCCGCTCAGGTAATGTGACAAGGCGTAACAAATGATAACACCAATCCGGGTACTACAGACAAACAAGGCCTAGCTACACAGGGAATGTGACAAACAGCACAGGCGGCAACACAATAAACCTGCCGCGTTATAATAACGAACAGAAACACAAAATAGAATGACCACACAACAAAATTAACTCAAAACAACTTATCTTAATTACAAGTATTATCTATATGACACTGACGGCATAGACCGACCGTGACATTCAGTGCTGACATGATAAGCATTCTTCATTAGCGAACCAGGGTAGCAACTGACAGTGCCAGTTGAGACAAGCAAGCTTGTACCCACGACGCATTATGAAGTCAGAATTACGTCACAACTAACAAAGAATATTTAATTAAATGCCATATTTTGTTGAAATATTTTGAACTAGTATTTCTTCAGCAACAACTGGTAAAAAATTTGTGTAAATTGATCATCATTTGAGTGAATTATGAAAAAAACAAAAGGGGTCCTTTTTATGAAACACCGCGTAAATCTAGGCTTAGAACTGTTTACCTCCACCTACCACACCTGGTATAGGTCAGCGCCAACACAGCGCTTCTGATTCACAACTGACATTGTGACGATGGCTGGCGCTATATCAAATTGTTTTTAGATTTTAATGTGTGAATTTTAAGCCCTACTAATGACACCATAGACCTAGTGTTGCCTTGGTGCATTTGTAACAGCTGTTAGCCGAACAAATTGATAAAAACTATAGGACAATGGTATCTCAGATCATCGAACATCTACACGCGTGCAATGCTGTGGACACAGTCACACATTGGTGACTAAAGCTTTATGGCAGCTAGACCGTGGCAGTGAAATAGTCTGTCGGTCGAACTTCAAGAGCGGAAAGCCAACTTGAACATTTTAAGCAATTACTAAAAATGTTTCTGTTCAATTGAGGCTGTGATGCATTGTGGCATTGTTTAAACTGTGCCAGTTACAAGTATCCGTACCTACGTACCTACCTACCTACCGCATCTACGGTAATAGGCCTACCTCCGGGTCTGGCACTGCTCCGATGTCAATGCCACGGTTATGATCACCAAATTCAGTCACTTCAGTTCATCAATCAGTAAACCAATGCACAAGAAAAGCTGGCAAGAAACCATGTGTCAGTGTGCATGTATTTATCAACGTAAAGAGCTTGCTTGCTTACTTTGTTGAACTTCACAGTTACACAGCTCAGTCACTATACAATAACACCAGTACACAGAACTTAGAACTACAATGTACATGGTGTGCCAAAAAAAAATCCAACTTGTTTTTGTCAAAATTTCGTCAAATCTCCAGCAAATTTGATAATTTTTGGCATACAGATAGCCAATACGATAAAATTATGTAAAGCACACTCATTGTCCACCTCATGTAATTTACGTTAATGCACTACCGTGTAAAACGCAAATGCTCGAAATTGTTACACTACGAGGTGATTATCAGTATCAGATTGCTGACTTGTGCATTATCAACTCCACAAAGGACGCCATGAAATTTAATAATTTTGTGGTATTATACATTTTATGCTGAAAACAGCAGACAACAAAATAACTGATTGATGAGTTTAAAACACATTTTATCCATGAATGAGGGTTGTGCATTTTGATCAGTTGATCGTTAATGCCGCTGTCAGCCATGGCATCATGTCAGAGGTGTCATTTCAGCAAATCGTTGGGGTCTAAGTGTGCGTAACGTATTGTTTTTGCAGTAGTAACACTGTTTCAAAGGTACGATTTACAGGGAAAAAACTAAAATCATAAATCGTTAGGAAGTCCGTAGATCCCTCCAGCCCCTGCCCCCCTAAATGATGCCCCTGCATCACATCAAAACCACTGTGTACACTTTGAACACAAATTCTGATAACCTGGAAGCAAGTTGTTACAAAGACCTATAATTCTGCTGAATAAATCACATTTTAGTTTATTCTGTGCCTGATAAGTCGTTAGAACTTTTACGGAGACAACAACTGAGCATTATGCAACAATTTGGAACATCTGCATTTTACATGGTAGTGCGTTGACACAAACTAGGTGAGGTGGACAGTAAGTGTACCTTACATATTTATATCATCTTGGCTATCTGTGTGACAAAAATTATCAAATTTGCTGGGGATTTGACGAAATTGCGACAAAAGACAAATTGGGTCATTTTTGGCACACCCTGTACATTAGCAGCTTTTTTCAGTGACAACGAACACACAAAATCACGCAAAAAACACTTAGTTACCACTGCATCATCGAGGATTTTAAGAGCGTGCAGACCAGATGCTTTCTTCTGCATCTGCTGAGCTGAAGCATGTGCACACCTCAACATCTGGTTCACGATGCGCTCCGGCCAATCCTAATATACATCCACAGTGCCATTCACAGGTGTTGCAGTGATACGTTAACTCGAAGAGCTACCTTGTTTTTTTCACGCAGTTGTAAATTCGACATATTTGAAAATGGTGGCACTAGCTGCTACCTCTGAAACTGAAAAATAAACAGGGCGTGTTTCTAAAAAAGCAAGATAGTCTATATGTTCGCTTTACACAGTATAAAGCTTTCTGTAGATAACTGGCTATGCTCGACTTGTTGTGTATATTCTGCTGTCGCACTAACTTACCACCGTTACGTGTTTTCTAAGCACTTCAAATAGTAATGGTAGCAGTGAACGACAATCGTTGCTAGTTTTTACACAGTACAGTTTAAACACATAAAATGAGATATGGTGGGCCACGGCATACAAGTGTTCATTTCAAATTCCCTCGGTTATGTTTCTTCCCAAAAAAATAATCAACAACATTGAATAGCATGTGGTAAATATATCCCCCCCAAAATTTTTTTAAAAATTATTTTAAGAATCAAACTTCTAAAAACCAAATCTGCTCCCCTCCCCCCAAAATCACAAACTCTAACAGAATACAATAACAAACTTAATGACTAAAAAACAGATATCATGAACTTCTGAGAAAAGCAGAATGGAACAAAATGAGCGAAATAAAAACTACAATTATAAGACCAAGCACTAATCCAATCAACGAAAAATAAAACCAGATAGACTGTTTTACCCCCATCGAAGTCTGCCAACACAACCTGGAGGTGGGGCTTATGGCTCCAAGAATCGAAAGAATTTGTAATCTAGAGGTTATGCATCAACTAGGAGCAGACCATATGGTAGAACAGCCATACTACACTTCACCAATGCTAAGTGTATGGTAAATTTTCGGCACCAGTGCTGACTTTGGCTTTATAGCTGACTATGGCATCAGTCAGTTGTTACTGTGACCTACAGTTACATCAGGGTTTTGCAATAGCCTGAACCGATTATGGCCTCAGCGCTGGATAGATGTAATAGCCAAACGTAAGACTGTTATACCAAGACATCCTCGCGGCCAGGTTTAGGGTTGGTCTGGCCAATGAACCGATAGAGACGACGGCGCTCGATGTTCTCCAGTATCTGTCGTGCTTCGTCTAACTGCGGGTCGGTGGAGTTGAGAATGGTCAGTAGGATGCTATCATTGACCCTTGTGTACGCCACCATGTCATCAATCGTCTCCGACAGCTTCAGCACCTTACTACACACACAAACCGCAACTGTTAATGTTATATCTCATGCAAAATGTCTGCATGTGACTGGTCCAAATCGCATCATGTGACGTTAACAAATACGTATCGTCGCCACAAGAGCAAACAGTGAAGTGAACTGTTGCCTGCACAAGCAACAGTTTACCGGGCAACATCAAAGTCGTCACAGCTTTTTGTTGTTTAAATCATTCTTTTAAAATTTCTTGCTTTGGTTTCAAGGTATAACAAAACATCTAGTGACTGGCATCATCAATCATCACTGAAAATTGTTTGCCCTTGGTTTGTAAAATGTTGCCCTCAGTCATTGACCTTGCTGGGCAACATTTTACGAACCTATGGTAAAAAATTTTCAATGACGACCTCGACACCCGTCACTATTTGCATTATGTTACTGCAATAGACTTTGCTATAGACCGCCTCCAGACCTGTTTTTAAAAGGTCTCGCTTGAAGCAGACTGAAGTGTAATGTGACAACAATTACAACCATGAGTTTTATTTCACACTTGTGGCTGTCCATAAGTGCAAATAGAAATAGCGATAACAACATTAAAATACTGCACAATAAAAAACAAAGATACATCATTGTCAGCAACTGATAAATTGTTGTGTAATAAACATCAAATCCACCACTTACTAAATCAACTCAAAACTAAACACACAGCAATTAAACAAACAAATAAAAAAACTTCAGAATATATCTTGCACGAACAACAGACAAAAACGTTCAATAACTCCGACCAACAAACAAACTCTGACATGCTAAATAAATTTATCAAACTACGAACTTTATTCTGCCTATTTACAACTTTTATTTGTTCAGAAAAAAATATATAAAAATCTCCCAGGTTTACTTACTCCTTGGCGCCAGGAATCTGTAGGTAGTTGTCAGCAAGTAACAGAGCCTCACAGATCCTTATAGAAAGCAAATGCACCCAAAGGCAGACGGTCAAGATATTTATGACTAATACAGTAACGGACTATATCTCAAGTACAGAATACACAATTAGCAACGTCATAGCTACATATTCTGTATTCTATTAAAAATTCCAGTAGGCCTAAAACGTATTTTATATTCATGTATTTTAAATATGTCGATCATATTGGACATTTATGTTTTATCGTGGCTGCGATGTTTTGTTGTTCTGCACTCAATCCAGCCATTTGGCTGGCTGCAACATTAATAAATGCATGTTACTGTTATGTAAACTTGAAAAGCAAAAAAAAATCATTAGGTAAGTTGCAAATAAACTGATTTATTAAGTATCAAGACTATGATGCAAACGATTTATATGTGGACAATAAAAACGAAGGTACATTTTTTATCGGCACACATTCCATGTCTCACCCATCAGCATCTGATAACAGCTTTGCCAATCATTAAAATACAGCACTACTGAACATTCTATTTGTACTCTACTCAGTCTGAATACGTGGCCAAATAATGTATTCATATTCAGCCACAGATAACAAAAATCAGCTATTTGCTACAGCTCAAAATTTAAACATCTGTTAAAACTGATTAGCCACGATGTAAATATAATTAAAACCAATTATCAACAAAATGAGTTCATCACCTGTGACACGTAGTTACAATTTATAAAACAGCAAACACATTTTTGACATAAAACTGTACAATAAGACTCAAGAAAAAACAACTACAAAGACATACATGTGTTCAATGATGCTGGTGGTCTTGTGCTGGTAAGCTCGTCGATGAAGAACTGTTCTTGTGTTGAACATGTCATACAGGTTGCCAGCTTCCTGCAGCATTGCAACAGTTAGAACACGATACATCAGCAGTAACAGAATTAAAAAAAGTTATAGGAAACCCATTTCAGAGCTACAGAGTGTCACCTGCCGTATGGGATCACAGTGTCACCTGCCACCTGACAGGTGAACGTGCCCTGCCTTAAATCCAGCCAGACAGGCCGGTACTTGGTTTACCTACCCCAAGGGGATGGAAGGCTGATTTGACCTAGTATTTTGTCAAACACTCGCAACACACATGCTTTTCGACATATCAACATTAAAAAAGCAGAACAGAGATGCACAAACTTTTTCGACCAGAGAACCAAATATCCAACTGACACTGCATTATGGGGCGCAAGTCAAACTCTGCCTTTCAAATCATGCAAAGTTGTAGCATGTATTAAACTGACAACAAATTAAGCATACAGCTGCTCCATTAAAATGCTGCATCAATTATTTAGTCATCTACTCTTCCTAAACTGACAATTTCTCTTTCACTTCACATTTCTATGAAACAGAATGTGCACTGACTGATGTTACCTGATGCTGCCATACATCGGAAATGGGCAGACATTAATATTTCAACATTTGCAATAAAGAGTGACACGGGGATGAACCAGCATCCCCATCCCCACTCCATCCCCATCAAT
>Ga0209671_1000902_pt1 | contig 22547 bp, 13 predicted proteins | sample WorMetHERISLAND2_2_FD_187401 | JGI IMG/M metagenome (GOLD analysis project Ga0209671, IMG submission 187401) | Marine gutless worms symbiont microbial communities from Max Planck institute for Marine Microbiology, Germany - Olavius geniculatus... | ecosystem: Host-associated > Annelida >... | reverse complement strand
GTACAAATTGCTGCCATCCGCATTATATTACCGTACATTAAAGCACTTTCAGACTAATTTTATTTGTGTTTTTTCCACTAAACTACATATTTGGGTGCCACAATCTAGAAACGGAATATTTAGTCTTGTATGAAAAGAACAGAAATCAAGAACAGCCAAGGTTAGCAGAACTTAATTTGTCTTATGTTGTTTTGTACTAAAAGCATTTCAAGTAATATGCCATGCAGTGTTCCGACAAAGTTAAAACACTCTATTTGAATTCGACAGTAATAGACAGCTGCAGTGTTATACCTACAGTCCTACATCAGTTCATACAGAAACAAGAGTCCATCAATGTTTTGTACTAAAAGCATTTCATATAATATGCCACAGTGTGCTTCAATAGAAAATTAAAACACTCTCCTTTCAGTTCCATTCGTCAGTCCTTGACAGCTGTAGTTAAGCCTACAGTCCTACACTTATGCAGCATGAAGGCGATCTTTAGTTCAAAGTTCAGACTTTAAAGGTAGCAGACTTTGACTACCACGGTATTACCGCAAACAAATGTTCCATTACTGCGGTAACCCCTCAACAGATGACTCCATCCCCGCGGTATTACCGCAAGGTTCACGGGGAAAATCCGCAGTATTACCGCGGTCGTCCCCATTACCGTGCAGCTCTCTATTCTAAACACATATGAGCCTAAAGCAGATATGACGTCATTGTAATGTGTGACGTCATAGAGCGTTAAAACAGGAACGATTTGGAGTGCCAGCGTAATCAGCGTAAAATTTGGCTCGCTGTTGCATGGCATTTCTTTAGTCTGCCGTCAAATTTTTCAACATGAGGCCCTGGGACATGTGATTTTGTGACAGCCCTAAGAAGTACGTCCGTGAATGTCTCATTTGCAGTTATAAATATTTAATAGCCAAAATCTGTGCCAGTCATGAAAAAACTATACGCACGAGAAAAATTAGAAAAAGTTTGCAACTCGATTGGCCCCTGTGTATTAGACTAACATACTTTTTAAAATCTATACACCAGTAAAAGTTATATTTCTTCCATGCTCGTATGAGCTTAAAGCGGATGTGATGTCATTGAAATTTACGAAGCCATAAAGCGTTAAACAGATACGATTTGGAACGCTAACGCAAGCAGCACAAATATACACACGACAGTTCTCCAGTCTGCAGCCAGATTTACGAATGTGAGACCCCGGAATATGTGATTTTGTGGAAGCCCTGACAAATACGTTCATGAATTTTTCATTTGCAGTATGAATACACAGTAACCAAAATCTGCGCTGGCCATTAATAAGCACGCTTCTGTTAATTACGATGTCATGTCAGGATTTGCCATTGTCTGTAAAATTTTACTGAAAAGTTAACAGTTAGTGATATCCATCATCTTTGTGAAAAGTTAAGCAATTTTTACAATGTACAACCTGGGGAGCCCTGATGTGTGGGGGCCTGGGAGTGATCCCCGAACATCTCCCCTAAATCCAGCAGTGCCAGGCACTGCAGCCCAATCCCAAATTTAAAATTACCTAGCAAGATGTTCACGACTCTGGCTTCGGACAATAAGACCACCCTACATACAGCAGAGACTTGACTTACAGTAACTATTATCTTTTTCTAAATTTGAAAAATTTTCTCTGTGGTGTCTGCTATCTAAACAATGAACGGCTTAGGTCTGTGGTAGAAGCCTGGCTGGAAAGACCGATATAAGACGCCTTATGACAAGTTTAAAAGACGTCATATCCGCTTTAAGCTCACATGTGTTCCGGAGAAATGTGCGTTTTATTGGTGTATAAATATTGAAAAGTTTTTCAGTCCAACATATCGACTTGCAAAACTTTTTGAATGCCCCTCGTAGCTAGATGCAAAATCATGGTGGCTCTAAAGGGAAAACAACAGGTAGAGCTAAAATGTATACGATGTGACATGGCAAACGAAAATAACTGACAGAAGGCGGCAAAAAACACAATATCACATCTCATCGTGAAGCGAGACTGTTCAGTTTCGCATTGTTACTGTTACCCTGCAATCGATCGTTTCATCAATGAATAAATCGATTCAAAAACGACCACTTACACCAAGTGACCATTAGTTTGCAGGCATAGGGAGAAAGACCAGCCTGACTAAAATAGCATAAATTGAATAAATGCAGTGAGTGAGTGAATGAGTAGGGTTTAGCGTCCCGCCCGACACAGCGAACATAGGTCATGTAGTGAGAAATAAAAAAGATCTGAAAATTAGTCTGAGAATGCTCCCTGGAAGTAAGTAAATATCACTGGCGCGCGGTAGCGCAGCCCTGTGTTAATGGCGACCGGCTAAGTCAATGGAGAATGGCAAAATTCGACCACGTACAGATCCGAAACCCCTCAACTGATCGACACAAAATTTGAAACAGATGATTACGTCCGTGAGACGACCCCCTGTTCAAAATTTCGTGCAAATCCATCCATTGGGGGCTTCTCGGCAAATGGGTGAAATATAACGAAAATTTTTCTAGTATATATATACCTTTTTTGTTGATCGACCTACAGCTCAGACCGCCCAGCGGATTTTCACACGCAATGGCTCGGACAACGGAGCCTCACACAAGGGTCAAACCTTTTCGGGAACCAAAATCCGAAATTAATACCTAACCCCTGAAAAATCCCCCAAAGTCGAAAATTGGGCCCAAAACGGACTAAAACTTTCAGCCAAAAACGCTCCTGTATAAAAATTTCACCTGTAAACGGCCCCCAATCGTCATCGTAGGCCCATAAAAGTTGTATTGTGAATAGACAATATGGCCTTGGGAATTCCAAATATGTGGTCATTTTGGACCCCCTGCATACACGTCACGTGACACAGAGCATGCACAGTAAACTTTTGGCCTTTAACATGGGCAAATGCAACTTTGAGGCTTTATATCTCCGTAATGGGCAAGATAAACGCATGGTTCCAATGGACCACCAATAGAAAACCACATATGCCGAGTCGAATGGTCACGTGACCGATGACGTCACGTGACCCCAAAAGGTCAACATTGTGACCCCAATATCTTTGGGGCCCCATATCTATGTATCGGTGCATGGTTACAATGGACAACCAACAGGAAATCACGTGACAGATGACGTCATGTGAGCCCAAAAGGTCAAACTCGTGACCCAAAAATCTTTGAAGCCCCGTATCTCCGTATCCGTGCAAGATAGACGCATGGTATCATTGACCACCAATAGGAAAGTGCCATCGTCGAGTCCGATGGTCACGTTCCAATGACGTCACGTGATTCCCAAAGATCAAAATCGTGACCCCAAAATATTTAAGGTTCAGTGTCTTCATGGCTATGGAAAGCAGATGGTTTATAATTGACCACGAACATAAAAACTTTGTTATTGTAATAAAACAGCAAATATAAATGTACAAAACATCAGTTTATACACTTGTTAACGGTGACATGCAATGAGTGACACATCGAAAACAGCAAAAATCATAAAAAAATGATATTATTCAACAGCACATTGACAGTTAGGCGATGTGATTGTGAGTGATATCACCTTTTTATGATTTTTGCTGTTTTCGATGTGTCACTCATTTCATGTCACCGTTAACAAGTGTAAACACTGATGTTTTATACATTTATGTAAGTTAGTTTCAAGGATGCAAATTAACAGTTAGCCACAACTGCGCGATCTCATCACCAGAACAAAAACACTAACACTACACATGAAACACCAAAATCCTAAAAACGGTCTTTCCAGCTGGTCCAATATAGTGGTCTGTCATTACTTAATATACTAAACAGACTGAACAGGAATCTATAACAATAAACTTCGAGCCATAGAAAAAACTAATACTCTTTGTACAAAACTTTACACAAATAAAGAGCAACGCCAAACATGATTGTAACAAAACAAGCATTAACAATTAAAACCTTGCGAAAAATAACAAATAATTCAGAAACACTCGGGAAAAATCATCACAAATACATTTAACAGCTGCCAGATTCCCCAACTGGTATTTGCAGGAATAAGCTAATTCTATGCTACATAGGTGCAATAATCGTTAAGAAAAATAATAAAAGTAACATTAAAACAACATTTTTTAAATCAAGAAAATCAGAGGCAAACTCCGAATGAAAAAATGAACCCAATTCACTTGACATAATGACCGAAATACATTGTTTTGCAATCCTATCCATTTTCCATCCTTGAACTTATTATCCTATATTACCCCCATCAGGCATAATCCACCCATGCACTTTGACTATGGAACTCCAGGAAGGAGGTCCAATAGGTCTCCAGCAAAGCTAAAGCCTTCTTTATAACTGATGCATAAATTTTGATGTTTCGAGAAGCAAAATTGTGCAAATTTTTGGTGCCAAAATTGGCGTGGAAAGAGCATGGCAACTTGTCCACCCACCTACCCCAAACATGCCACTGGAAAAGCAGTCACGCTGACGACTACGTCGGTATCTTAATCTGGTCATCTTTGCCCTCGTCGGTGGTACTTTGAGCGGAGACGACCAGTTCATCGGCTGTAAGGTGGTCCACGGTCCGAGCCTGTAGTTTCAGCAGAACTTCCAGTGCTACGTAGCCGGACAGTGCTAGCACAAGTACGGACATTACGACGAGGATCTTAACAGCAGTGCAGAGGTACGGAGCTGTCATGAAAAGCGTGAAACCACTCAGCGCCTGACACATCTTGTGAGCAGCGAATGCAGGCTCCTTGTTAGATTCAAACAGACTGCCCAACAGACCTGAGCACAGAACGATAAATATGCAAAGCGCTAATGAATAAGCAGATAAATACACAGATAAAAAACAAACAAACAAATTAATTTAATAATTTTATAAATTACAAAGCAGTAGAATGCAGGGTGGGTACTGCAAAAATGCTAGCTTCTTGTTCAGACGGAATAGACTGCCAAATGGGCCCAGGTGCAAACCAAAATGAAATGGATAAACAGATAACTAAACATATAAATGGATGAATAGAGAGAATCTGATAAATACACGTTAAACAAATAGATGCACAGATTGATCAGTCAATTAATCCAGAAATAAATATCACAAAGCAGATAAATAATGCTATAATAAAGCTTTAGATTCACTGTAGAGCACACCATCAAATGATCTATTCTGTCCATGAAATTAATGTCGAAGCTTGTGCACTCTAGAGAAGTGCCATAATAGTCATCAAAAATTATACGTACTGACAATCTGGGTGATCAGCATGCCGTCAGCAAGACCCCAGGTGGCAGCAATGACAAAGAACAGATAGACGCTTTGTGTTGACAGAGACCAAAAATACATCACCAGCAGCAGGGCAAAGTGCAGGCACAATGCTACCACACACCAAAAATCACGAGATAGCATTATTTGACGACATGTCATATACAGTACAAGGTAAAATATTATCAGAATGCCACACGGTAGATCTGTTTCTTCTTCACCGTGACGGCCAGCATACTCATTTTGCCTACCCACTTAGGGATGGCCAGGCTGAGTTGGACCAAGTCGCTTGGTAAAAGAGACACCATGCCCCTGAAAGTCACCCATCTCAGAACTAACCCGGCTCAATGTTGAGTAACTCTGTTGATGCAACATCATTATGTTATTGCTAAACCAGTTACTTTTAGGAACCTGTCCAATCAGGAGTTAACTCTTGAAAAAATGAACTGGTTAAAACAATAAGTATATAAGTATACAATCATAACTACAATGACAGAGTTAGTAAGCAAGAAAAAAATATGCAGTTGGAAAAAAAAACCAAACATGAGGTGCAAAAGGAGGGCTGTGCATATTTTGTCCACCGTGCTTCCCACGATACTGGATGGAGTGCTTAACGTCACATTAGTACACGCAACAAGGTCACATAAACAGTTAGCCTTTTGTGTCATACCCCACTTATATGAAGTTAGCTAAAAAAGCAGCTCATTTTCAAGCACTCGTCAAGCATTCATCAAACACTCATCAAGCCTGTTGAAGTGTATAAATTGCAATGGCATAGCTTGTCAAGCACACATGAAACTGGCTTGATGACTGATGAGTGCTTGTCAAAGCAACTTGATAACTGCTTGCAATATCAGAAATTTTTCATGGTGTAAATGGGATATTTTCGCTAATGACCTATTATTACTGCAGATGTGAAAGAAGTTAAACCAACCAGTAAGTATGAGCGGCATTCGGCCAACGTATTGCTGTAAGTTTCCCGAGATGTATGCTGTAATTCCCGTCGATAATGACAACGTCAGCATCAGAAATCCAACGAAGTGCACTCCGATAACGCACGTTATGAATGCCTGCATGTAGGAACAGCAAATAATGAATAAAAGTTCATACATTATCATGCATAATAGCAACACACAAATTCTAACCACAGTTAAAAAACACCAAGCCAGTGTGTTTTATTGGGCTTTCCACTTTGGTGAAAAAACCTGGGTTTTTAAAACACCAAACTAGATGCTTTCAGGGTTTCCTTAATTACAATTTTTTGAAGCCAGAATAACCAGTGTTTCGACATCAGAAAATATCCAAAAATTAGCAAATTTACAGGTTTAAAAATATAAATTGATTCAGTTTAATATGGGTCCATTTTAACAAATACGTTACCAGTATTGACCATGTAACAATAACAATTCTGGTATGAAAGTGTGACTGTAATTCAACCGAATATATTGAACAATTTATGATCAACAAATCAGTACATTTAATTCATTAACTGAACTGAAGCAAACTCAAATATAACGACGAAAAGCTGAACAAAGACTGACCTTTGTAAATTCTCCGAACATGAAGGTGACTTCAAGCAGTGAGTAGAATGAAAGTCCGATAACAAGACGAGCTCTGCGCTGCAGAAAGAACCGAAACACGGCTGTCATCTGCTGACTCAGTCTGGTGGTAGACTTCTTCATTACTCCTCCCAGCGGATCGAGAAACAAGATCAGAATGACACAACCGGTCAGCGTACTTGCAGCAAAACAACCCATCAGTATCAGCAAGGTTGACAGATCAACGCTGCTGTTCATCTCAATGTGCTTGCTGGCAGATGGACAATACGAACTGCCACAGAATGGGGTGGAAGAGGAAGCATTGTCCAACTGCAAGGAATAATTACCGTTGAAAAAATCGTGACTAGTGTAGAAAGACTCAGTGTTGCCGTGGGAGCCAGGACGAGACAGCAACAGGGATGATATAAGACCACCAGCTATCTGCGAGAATTGCAGGAAGACAAAGTAGGTTCCGTGGAACTGGCTCAGCACATGCTTTGTCTGTTTCCCAACCAGTTCGGCGTAGCCGGCCGAGATATTGGTGAGATAGGTCGACTGGGCAGTGTAGCCAACTGCCATAAAAAAGCCGTGGACGATTGAGGCGGGGATCATTGTGTAGAACCGCGGGTAAAAATTGGCAGCACTGTACGAGATGAATCCGATCAAAGACAGCGCAATGGTCCGCTTTGGCTGCAGCCGCTGGACGACCGTTGTCGAGAACAGACTGCCAAAAATCAGAGCACAATACATCGAGCTCAGAGCATACAGGCCAAGACCTTCCGCCGCATTCAGACTACTCTGTAGGTTTCGCAAAGCAAAGTATGCCGAGAACAGAAAAAAATATGCAGCACTCATCACCAGAAGATTTTTGATGTAGCGACGTTTCTCCAGACATATGCTGACGACAGGCAACGTGCCATCATCAGTGGTCACTAGCTGTTTATCAGTGGTTTGCTCGTCATCAATCCCCCATCCTTTGTACTCGCCACGAATGATGGCTAAAGCGGCTGCTGCAAGGTTTTCACGTTTCTGACCATGGCTAGAGAGGGTTTCATTCTCGGGGCCCTCGGTGAGCTCTGGCATCGTCATCTGCCACTTGCGCTGTTTCGTTGTTGACGCTGAAGCAACAGGTGGTAACTCAGATACGCTGTCGGAAATCTCGTCTTGTGCATCACTGGTGGAGGTCGTATGTCTCAATGGTAAGGATCGAGTCCGCTGCAGTGACATACTCTCACTGTTGTCAGTAATGGAAAACCTCTCCGACTGCAGATCGGACGATGCCGAAGTGGTCCGAAACCTCGTGGTCTTCCGCGGGAATGGTTCTTGTGTGTATTCCGCTGATAATGGTTCTCCATGCGGAAATGATGATTCGTCACAGCTGACAGAATAATGACTAGAAAAGACTGGCTCAACACTCGGGGAATCAGCGACAATGTTGATGCGCTGCGAGCCAATGCTGCAGGTTGACATCGACTCAAACAGCTTGGAACCGAAAATACTCGATCCGTACCGATTTCCAGACCTGCTAGATGTGGCAGAGTCTTTCCTGAGTCTCGAGGCACTTTCCAGATGTTCGACATTACTACCCTGAGGCTGTGACGACAATCGCATCACTCTCCGAATGCCCGATCGAATACGTTCCCGTGACATGCTGCCCATCTGTCCACGATGCGCAGACGTTCCCACTGACAGCACTGTGTCGGAAGCTCGAACATTGTTTCTTGTTTCCACAAAACCATTTTGATCAATACATCCAGATGAAAGTGAAACCGTTTTGTCCACATCCTGGGAAATATCAGCAAGTGGAAAGAACAACAGTTCGTTCTCCAAGCTGTCCCTACATTCTGGGGATTGTGTACTGTTAGTAGTGTGCTCAAGACGTGGGCTTGTACTAATGGCACGTTGTAGGATCGGCAATGGAATTGTATGAGTAATGGCAGATTCTTCTGATGGAAAAACTGCTTCACTTTGCTGTTCCAGTTCACTAGCTGGTCCCACTATTTCAACTGCTGGCATGTTGGCTGAACCAGCCTCTGTTCTAGGCACAGCATCAGCAGCGTCCAAACCAGAATAGCTAACATTCGGCAACGAATGTGTCGGGGAATTTGACACAATGTGCGGCATCGGAATATCGATATCAGTTTCAGGAACATTCATCTACAAAAAAAAATAATCTCTGACATTAGCGTGATCTTAACTACCACAAAAATAGCCAAAATGACGATAAATACAACCATCCAACAATACTGCGAGTATTTCACTGTTACGACGATATTCAACATGTCTTGACATCTTCACTTGGCCAATTCTGTGCAGGACGAAAAACTGCTAGTGGCAGATCACAAATTCAAGCTCTAATACGAACATTTGATGACATATTCACAAGACAGTGGTTATTTGCACTCCAAAGTGCATGTGATGTGCACTGGTTGGAATACTCGCACTCCTGGGGATATTCCACATCTAATAGGTGGCGCTAGCGTTGCGGTACTAGTGTTATTGGACAGCGTAGCATATATTGCTTTTGGTTTAGTATTAAAGTTAGGTTTAGGTTTAAAGTTTAGATTTATTACTTAAAACTATCGCTTATTCAGTTTTTTAGCTATTACATTTTAGCATGCGCATTTAAGTATACATCACGCAATTATTTCACAAGATATGTGCACCCATACAAAGGTTGCAGAATTGGTTACATATGCAAACAGCGTGCTGCTAGGCTTCATTGGCTCTGGGCTGCTGTAGGTGTTAAGGGTGTCTGTCTGCAGCCGTTGCTGCACCATACCGCCGCATATAGAGAAAATGACAGAAAGATGGCATAGAAGATGCACGGTGACTGCAGCAACTGCAAAGAGAAGAGATGTCTCCTGAATTTGCTGTCGCATTAGTTGTCCGTTCGTTTTCCCATCATCTTTTCATCTCATTCAACTTCGCCATTTCATCAACATTTCCAACTATTCGTTTTTGCCATACAATCGCTGATCTTGGCTTTAGACATCTCTGTCCGTTTGTCTTATAGGCCACCTTCGCAGTAACTTCATCCTTGACATCGTCTTGTCCGTCGTTATGGTCCAATGTGGTAATTAGTCATACTCCGCGTGGAGTGCGAATAACAGGTGGTTACTATTGGCCTCATTTGCACTATCAGAGTGCGAATAAAGCCAGTCTATTCACAATGGAAGTAAACATATCAGCAATGTAGGACTACCATTTCACGAATATAACACAATAAGGCTATTGCATGAAAATGCACATCAAGATTCTCTTTACATCTGGAACTTAGAAAATTAAGACTAAGATAGTGATATTGTCAGGATTAGGTACTGGCATGCAACACACCCAAAATAATCCGACACAACCAAGTTGGTGGCATAGCATAGTGGTTAAAACGTCGATCCTAGCTGGCGAACTTTCCCTATCCTGCGCTAGACTGATGGATGGCCGTGTGACCACTTTGTAGGGAAAGCGTCCACTATCAATCAACAAACAAGGCCAACTCAGCCTGCCATCCCTCCGGGGTCGGTTAACTGAGTAGTAACCCATTATATGGGTCATGGAAGAAGAGGACCTTGGTACAGCTGACTGGGGCTGCCTGGCCTGGCCGCTGCGCTAGCCTGTGTCTGCAGGCTGCACGCGGCGGCTGGGCGGCCGGCGGCGCTGGTCAGTGACGAAAGCGCACTAGAGTCGTGTATACGCGACGATGCGCTATACAAATTGAGGGGACAAATTGACGATCTTTACCTTTACCCAAAAAGGTTTGACACATCCACCGCACACTTATCTATAAAGTAAGCTTATGGAGATTAATGTTGTAAAATAGTATACGAAGCTATATGAAAATTGAACGCAGAAAAATTATCACCTTATTCTCGGAAACACTTTGTAACCAAAACAAAGCCGATTTTTACCCTTGTAAACAATTAACTACACAGTAACGAAAACATCCTATGTGCCGTTTGACGTCATTCTGACTGTTTTTTCACCATCTTGTTGCCTGTAGTTGGAAGAAAAATGTTGTAAGTATTCGGATATAATTAAACAAGAACTCTTAGTAAAATATTCGTCGAAATGCCGGTACTTTAACGACGTTACGTACTAATAACTCAGCTGATAAAGGTCAAGGTCGTTAATTAATTCCAGTCTTCGCAGAACAAGTAAGTAAATTTTCTTCCAGAATTATCATTCGGCAGTGATGTCGCAGTCGCAACTCGTGCAGTATCGTCGCAGTCGCCGTCAGTCTATCCCTATACCTGGTGGGCGCGGCTTGCGCCTAGTAAAAAATAAGGGAAAGTTTTGTTGTGGGTGTAGATCAAAAATAAGAGGTGAAGTTTTGATCTACACTCCTAACTCCCCCCATTTTTCTCTTGGCAATGTACACCTAAACAAGGAGCCCGAAAAGAAAGAGACTACTTTTCAGTTTATTGAAGTTCTTTGTTGATTTTAATGCATATTTTGCCTGTTTTCATTTTTCCAGGTAGCCTAATGCAGAAACAGACGTCAAGTTAGGTTTTTATGGCCAGTTATATCAGGAAGGTTCGTACCAAAAATTATTACAATTGGATCACCCTTCTTCAAGTTATAATAAAAAATTGTGTGTTTTAATACCCCACACTGTACAGCTAAAGCTGAGTGGTCCAACTAAATAGCAGCGACTCGCGAACACCAATCACTAAGTAATGTAATTACCAGTTAATAAAACGATTTCACTGCAATGTTGGCTAATTCCATGTTTATTTTTCCACAATTTTTTAGACAGCTTCGGGCACTGCACTCAATCGTTAGGCATACTGTTTGAATAAAAAAATAAAAATAAAGTACTTGCCACATGACGACAAGTGCCCGACTCTCAAGTACAAGTACAACTACTAGTACTTTAAAATGGTACTCGAGTACTACTCAAGTACAAGTACCAAGTACTACATCTCTGTTCAAAAGTACAATTTACAGGGAAAAAACTAAAATGGTAAATCCTTTGGGGTCTGTAGACCCTTCCAGCCCCTCCCACCCTAAATGACGCACCTGCATCACGTCTAAGCCATTGTGTACACTTTGGACATAAGTCCTAATAATTTGAAAGCAAGTTGTTACAAAAGCTTAGAATTCTGGTGAATAAATCACATTTTAGTTTACTGTGTGCTTGATAAGTCATTAGAACTTTTACAGAGACAACAACTGAGCATTAAGCAAAAATTTGTAGCATCTGCATTTTACACGGTAGTGCGTTGACATAAACAAGGAGAGGTGGACAGCAAGTATACCTTACATATTTCTATAGTCTTGCTTATCTGTATGCCAAAAATTATCAAATTTCATGGAGATTTGACGAAGTTCTAACAAAAAAAGTTGGGTCATTTTTGGCACACCCTGTAGTTACTACACTGTGAGACAGAAAAAACAGCAAAATTTATTGATCATAAGTTGAAGGTAGATTATCAGATTTTAATAATTTCTGGTTCAACTATTCCTGACACAACTTGCCATCAAACAATTATTCAAGTTTCCATCTCACCCAACATATGCTTTTGCACTACCTGGGAAAATTAAAAACATATGAAATCGGTATTTAAAAACAAAAAATGCTAAAAACCATCCGTGACATTACTGATAGTAACTTGGAGAAAGATAGCGAGGTTTTAACAGTTTTTGGTATAAACATTTCCGACATAACTGGCCATCAAATGGCCATTCATATTCCTAGCTCACCTAACGTCTGTTGCTGCATTACCCGGGGAAACAGAACAACATGCAACATGAGATAAAAGAGAAAGAAAAACATCTGTAAATTTAGTCATTCCAGATACGTAGCCTTTAACAGCCCCAATCACAGTCTATTCGACAGTATTAGCAGTGATATGCAGCAGCAAGTTTATGACACACTGTTTAGGAATATCAATGAACTCAAGAAGCGACTGGTTGAAGTCTGAAGCAGAACGCTGTTGACACTGCTCTCAATGAATGGAGAATGCATCTGCATGTTTGTGTTTACACAAATGGCCAATATTTCGAATATTTACTGTCATCAGTTGCGCAACTGTACAATTGGATAAACTGTCAACCAAAGTGCTAGAAATTTGGACAAAATGTGCCAAATGTGCATCATTTTAATCAAATAATGATACTGCATTTAATAAAAATATAATATTTTGCTTGTTTTGTTTTTCCAAGGTAGCGCAGAAACAGAGGTTCAGTATGACGAGAAAATAAATGGTCATTTGATCCCCAGTTGTGTCTGGAATATTCATACCAAAAAATTATTAAAATCTGATCATCCATCTTTAAGTTACGATTGATAAATTTTGGTGTTTTTATGCCTCACAGTGTAGTATAAACAGCCTACATAGGAGCAACAGTAATAGCCTTAGCCCATGCAACCGTGCCACTAAGTCTGCACAACGTCATTTCTGATTATATAAAACCATAAAGCTGTCATTTGTGTGTGCCATTATGATAAAACTCAAATGCAGACTGTAATTGCAATAGAAATTTACTAAAAACATTCTAAACTTGTCCAGTATTTCACAGTATTACGTAATCCAACTTAAAAACTACTAACAACACATATACCCAGTTGCATTCAATCATTAGGCTCAAATCAATGACTCGATATAATTATAATTATATAAATTATAATTTACAGCCACACCGTAACCGCACTGCAAAGTCCGATAACGCAAAATTTTAATCGATTACATCAAGAATTCAGACTTAGCATGAACGCTGTAAATATTGTAGTTTGTTTCGACAGTTCAACAGTAAAAACCCAAAAGGTAGCATTGTGATTAAAAAATTGCCGGACGGGGGACTAGTATTTTGCAAATTTTCTAACATGGAGCTGCAAATTTCAGATTGATTTCAAACCTGCAGTTAAATGGGGGACTTCCATCCCCTAATTTTGTGGCTGGAAGTCTCCCATTTTGAAAAAAACTTAACTGCAAAATCAGTATCAGTCTAAATGATAATTTCTGATTTCTGGATGAAAATTTTCTGACAAGAAACATTTTTTTCCGACAGGCTGAAATTTAGGCTTGCCATCCTTGATGCAACAACGCCTAAACAATAAACTAATAAACGTAATAAAAAACACCAGGTGAGCTATTGTTCAACCACTGTTATACACTGTTCAGAGCTGTGTTAGCTGTGGGTGGTCGAGACACCAAAGCCAAGGTTTGCTGAAGAGAACGGCTGAGTTGTGATAGCACTGGCGTTGGCGGACGGATCATTCTGCATAATGTAAACACACACACAGATATATTACGATAGACGGGATGGGTTCAAGGCCAGCAGTTCTCAAGGCCAAGGCCAGGCAAGCAGCATTTGAGCCCAAGACCAAGTCACAAAGTAAGTAAGAAAGTAAAGTATGCATGACAATTTTATACTGCACATAAAATACCAGTTTTATCTTATCCAAACCATAATAAACCATAAAAATGCTCAGAAAAACACCATCAGTGTTTCAGATTAATTACTGGTGAGTGGTGACTAGTTATAACAAAGCACATTCATTACAGGACTAAAAGCCAAGCCATCTAGAACAAGGCCAAGGCCAAAACTTTTTGAAACCAAGGCCAAGATCATCACTGCTGTTCTGTTAATGCTTCTGCTAATGACACTACAACTACGCTACGACTACTAAAACTGCTGCCACCACCATAATGAACCATTACAAATGTCAAACAATTTTAATCGTTAAATCTTCGATAAAGTCACATAAAAGCACAGCAACGCAAATACGATGACACTCATTCGATCAAGGACCAAACTAATTTGACAAAAAGTGGAATTCTCCGCATAGGGCTGATGGTTTGTCTGCAATTGGCTTGGGGTTTGATCCCCATATCTCCCCTTCCCTTGGGGTCAGAAACCCCCATCTAACACAATAAGTTCTTGGAACCTGGCAAATGGCACCTAAATTTGCCAAATGCTTTAAGCAAGATGCACGAATGTGACAGATGACAGACCACGCTACAGAGAAATATGTAGCAACAGGCAGAATTGCTTGCACTGCAACAGCGATTATTATTTTTTAACGTGCGTTAATTTATTAACGCATTAACACGTTAATTAATGCGTTAATTTGATAGCTCTACTAATTTTATTTGTTAGAGATAAGACTGGCAGAAATCTCAGTAATGCCCCTTAATAACATAATACAGTGTTTTTCAACCGGGGTTCCGCAGAACCCTTGGGTTCCGTGAGCGTCTGCCAAGGGTTCCGCAGCTGGCCAGTAAAAATAACCCAGCGTGCGAAATCACGCCAGACAATGTGGTAAAAATACTCAGCATTGATGTTTTTTTTGTTTAAAACTGCGTTTCTGCGCATCGTTTTGCATAGACTTAAGCATACTGTATTAAATCATTTTTGTTGTTAGTAAAATTTTGGCATATTATTTGCATTTTAGGCCTATATTATAACGTACGCTTCCTATGCACAACATTATTCAACTCCAAGGCATTATCAAAAATAAAAAAGAATAGAAGAACGTAGTGATAAATTTTCTTGGTTGGTGGCGGGGCTAAGCGGCCGTCGACGACCGCCTCGCCCGTCGTGTTTGGTTAAATACAATAACATACTGCTGCTTATTAATACGGTCAAATTTTATATTGGTCATCTTTGTCTGCTTTGTCGTCCTCATCATGACTCTGCCCTCAGTGCCCTGCTAGGGAAATGAGTCCGTAGACACTCTGTAGCTTCATCCTCGCATTCGTCGCTTGACTCACGGATCAATGCATGGGGTTCCGTGAGTGACCTTCACGCTTGTGTAGGGTTCTGCGGCACCAAAAAGGTTGAAAAACAGTGACATAATATCTAAGTTCAATCATTACCAGCACTACAAGTAAGTAATGGGTAGAAATCTCACTGACACACCTTTGCATTAAACATCTGCTGTTTTGCTGAATCATGGATGGCATCATCCCATTGGCTGAACCTTTATGCATATGCATGTGAAAAACAAAGTTAAAGTCAGAAAAAATTACTGCAGCACCATAAATGCTGAGATATGAAAATGAGGCATATACATTCGCATGTATACAACAGAGACTGACTGCCCGCAAACAGGTAAACCATCTCTCAACTCAGCCTTCCATCCCTCTGGGGTAGGTAAATCGAGAACCAGCCTGTCTGGCTGAGGTGAAGACAGAACACATTCACCTGTGTCATGTGGCGGCTAACACTGTATGATCCCATACGGCAGGTGATGCTCCACAGCTCTGAGATGGTTCCCAAGAACAGCATTACAGATACTTTAACTAATATATGCAATAAATCTTTAACGATGACTCACGACAGAATCTTGTACTTCTATGACACACCCAACAAACACACAAAGTTGTCAGCCCACCACCACCATTAGATGCAGACATCCACCTTATTTTGCTTTTTTCTGTTTCAGCTAAAAGTCTCCTTTTACTTCACTTAGCATTCACATTAAATTAGGTTGTTGTTGTTGTAACAGCCCATCAACTCCTCTTTTCTCGTCGTGCATTGTCAAGGTTGAAGAAGTGATGCCTAACGATGCTGGAGACGGTCACCTGGAAGTGCTGTTTAGGCAAAATATGGCTGATTCTGATGCAGTTTTTGACATCCGGTGAGTGACCGGAATCTTTGACCTTTTGAAGTGGAATTTGAACAGTGGTTAATTCTGCCCTGGGAAACGTAACACCAACTCTCCCGTTGTTTCTGAGTAAAACGCCTTAATGTTACAAACAAACAAACAAACAGATGGACAGGCGAGCCTCACAATGTGGCCTATTCTGACGATCACATAACGCAAAGAACTGAATGCAAGAGTAAGACCTGATGGCATGAGGGTCGTCAGGGTCAGGGTCAAAGTAGAGAGTCTGTCGTGACGTGATGACACACTCTGAGACACGATTAACGAATAACTCATTGTCCACCTCGTACCTGTCACATACCAGCTAAGCGATCAATCAATCAATAAATAAATCAATCAATAAATAAGTAAACAAATCATTTGATCAATCAGTCAATCACAACAGCACAGGAATGCTCGGCAACAACGCGGGTTGAACTGAGCCAGGCAGAAAGTTGCATTTTTCCGACAGAATTCTGACAACATTTGCAAATTTCCGATACAGGAGGTAACGAGTGCTCAAAATTTCAATTTTACTCCTAAATTTTTGCCAAAATGGCTTTCAGCCCCAAATGTTGCATTTTCTAATGCAAATGAAAATTTTTGGATAAGAAAACTTTCGAACAATTTTCCAACAGCGAAAGTTTTATGGATGGCCAGACTGAGAGTGGCTGGTTACATATCGAGAGGTCTACACCTCTACAACGATCACCCATGCAAGTAACAAGACAATGTTCATATGAACACGGAGTCTGTCCAATGCATTTCGATCGTTTACAGTATATGTCCGTATAAATGTAATCAGTGAGCTGTTTAAACTGGTAGAAAAAATCAAACAGTTTAATTTCAAATTGTACAGCAGCAATGATCCTTTCATCCTTCTGTGATATTTTAACTAAACAATAGACATTGTCAGTCACAAGACCATTCGATTCGTCACCAGCACTTTACTATAAATGGTCCATCGTCACCATGCGTTTATCTTGCGCCGTTATGGAGATATGGCGCCTCAAATATTGGACGAACAGACCTGGACACAAAAAGAAAAACGAAAGAATGGAAAGAGAAAGAGGAATGGGGAGGGAAAAGAAAGGGCAAAAGTAGAAGGGGAAAAGGAAGGGAAAGGGAAAAGAGAAAAGAAATGAAAGGTAAAGAGAAGGGGAAGGAAGATGAAAAGGGGAAGGGAAAAGAAAAAGGGAAAAAGGAAGGAAAAGGGAAAGAAAAAAATAAATGGAAAGTAAAGGGAAGGGGAAGGGAAATGGAAAGGGAAAAAAGGGGAAAAAGAAAGGAAAAAAGAAAAAGGGGAAAGGGTAAGGGAAAGGAAAAAAGGAAGGAAAGGGGAAGGGATAAGAGAAGGAAAACAGGAAGAGAAAAGAAAAAGAAGGAAGTGGAATGGGCAAGGGAAAAGGGAAGGGGAAGAAAAAGGTAAAAGTGAAGGAAAATGAGGAAGGGGAACAAGTAAAGGGAAAGAGAAGGGAAAGAAAAAGGAAAAGGGGGAAGGTGAATGGGAAGGGAAGGTGAAAGGAAGATAGCTCAAGAAATGTCGGACGGACGCACGGATGCACGCACGGACACAAAGGTGATTTTATACTCTGTCCAATGCTATGCATAGCATTGCATTGGACAGACAATAACCTGGCCCATCATCGATGAACTTTGTCGATACAGCTAACTATGTCACCGAAAAAGCCAAACCACCCCTAAGAGGTACAACGTACGTACAAAACTTAAACAGTGAAAATGAAGAGTTTCATGACTCACAGTTTAGCCGCCTCAGCATTGAGAGAGTCTTTAATCTCAAGTTTGAGAAAGATTCGCCGAACAAACAGCAGAACTTGCCAGACGTGATTAATGTGTCGCCTGCCAACATACAGCGTCATCGATGGCCAAATTATCTTACATATTATCACGCAAATTTGCACTAAAACTTGGCACAACAAAAACAAAAACTTCCGCCATATTCTGTGCTTATTTCCAGTACAAGTTGTCTACAGGTTATAACATGCCAGCTACTGATGAAATTTTCTGAGCCCTTTCAATATGTGAACTAATCCTTTTGATACTCTGCATATTAAATAATTCTCAGGCAATCTGTGAATATATAATCAAGTTATCCACAAGCAATAGGTATAAATCTGGTGACTACACTCTGGCTACTACTACTACTACTACTACCACTAGTTCAATACTACTAATACTACTGAGACACCTACCTCCACTTGGGAAAGACTCGTGTGACGTCCAGTTTGCCAGACTCTGGATCAACGTTTGGATGATAAATCACCGGCCGAAATATAACCGCCTGTCATACGCACAAATACAACATCAGTTGCTAGTTCCAAAAATACGAGCAACATAACAGAAGTTATAGCATTAGTGTTTCCATTTAACTGTCCAATTTTCTAAAATCACCACACATTAAAGATACTCCGAGAATGTTCTTTCTATCAAAAGTCACTGTGGCACTGGTCCATTTGACACAAATGCGCCTAACTTCAAACTTCAGCACCAAAACAATCACATTTAACACAAACAGTCAGCAATAGAATACAGTTAGAGGCAGACTGCAAAATTTGCTACCAAACGTGTCAGAAAAATAATTTTCAAAACAGACTGATATCTTGAGAATACAAACTAAAGTACAGCATCTACTTTTCAGAAGCAGGCCTAGATGGTGTAAGTTTTTTTGACTCTTACTTTGTGGACTCCGAAATTACTTATACTTACAGCAAGTACACGAACAGTCATTATTATTTTATAATAACACAGTAAATTTAGCAAACAGTTCTGCAAATATCTCTAAAAAATTTTGATAAATTATTTTCATCAAATCAAGATTTATAAATGTTGGCAGCTATCTCATCCAGTAATTGTACACATACGATGACAGAAAAATTCACCGGGCATTCGCTGTCTGGGAAATTTGCAGCAAACTCAACAGTAAATCGGAAGACACCATCTTGATAGAGACCCTGGCGTACAAACACGACTCCATTCCATACTGCAAACAACAGCCAAAACATCTAATACCATAACTGCATATTTTACTAATACTACTACTACTGATACTACAACTGCAATTACTACTACTAATGCCCTGATACTACTACAGAAGATGATATTTTGGTAGTGACTTGGACAAATAAACATAGCTCCATTCCATATTGCAATAGAGCCGAACAGCTACAACTACAACAACTAATACAACCAGAACCACAACAACAACAACAACTATTACTAATATGAGATAGCTGTTGTTGTTGTTGATGTCAGATGAGTCAATGAAAGATGTACGTTTCACTGATGTATAGATTGTGGAAAATATTGTTGTCTAATATGTTGAGGCCAAAAGCATGTCTTCAGTCTACAATGAAGTCAAGAAAACTACAGCAACAGAAGCAGCAGCAGCAACAACAACAATTACTACTACTAAGTTACTACTACTACTACTACTACCACTGCCACACCACCATTAATACAGCCTTTAACCACTACTGTAAACTTACAGCATTCCTACAGATCCGATGTTTCACTGTCTCACCACCCAACTAATAGCAAGAAAAATAATGAAAAAAATGAAATCATTCTTCATTACAGAAAGCATGCTGCTCAGCCACACACTATATTGTCAAAAACACGCAAAAAACAATAAAATGCCCAAAACCCACCATGTTCAGTTTTATATTCTTCAAAACCCATGGGTTTTCCAACCATGCTTAAATCCAAGTCTGTCAATAAATGAAAGTGACAGCTTGTAATAAACCAGCATTAAAAGATTTTGAACCAAATGCCATCACGACACTTCTGATTCAGAATAATGATGTGACAATTGCCAGCACATATCCGATTGTTTTAAAAGTACAGTTGAGTAGAATTTATATAACTGCAGTGCAGGACATCTGTTAAAATACAGCAATGTCACTAATCAGCCCAATCATCACATAGAAGAGGCCAACCAAAAAGGCCAACCAACCTAATGGAGATTTGGCAGATGGTACAACATAGACTCCAGAAATTTTCTGCTTCTGAAGCATGTTACTACAAACACAACTCAGCTGTTAGTCCTTGCGAATGATAATATAAAAGTTCAAAATGTCTATAGCTCTTTGCATAAAGCCATATTAGAGCATCACCTGCCGTAAAGTATCACACAGACCAACACAGGTAAACGTGCCTGGCCTTAACCCCAGTCAAAAAACAGTACTCGATTCGTCTACCCTAAAGGGATGGAAATCTGAGATAACCTGGGCTCAGTTGATCTGTCACCCACATAATCTAGTTATCTCCGCCAAGTGAACGTAGTGAACATTGGAGGAGATTAAGAGATCGGTCGTGGTCGTTCTGTCCATCGTTCTTTCTGTGTACATGATGACTAATAATAGCAATAATAATTAATGACCTAGCCTTATCTATTGACGTCATTGTCTAGGCCATTAATATTCACAATGTTGATGGGCCACGTAAATGACGTCACCGGTTGTGCTTGTCTGTTGATTTTTTTGGCATATCGTAATGTAAGGCAATATTTTCATCACAATCAGGCATTAATTTCATATATTTATAAAGCTTAAATCAACAAATTATTATATGCAAGACGAAATGTCTAATTAAGTGCTGCATAAATTGTGTGAGCAAGTTTGACCGTGGCCATAGACCTTTAAGTCAACTTTATGAAAACTGATTAAAAATAAATGAGAACTAAACCAGCTAATTACTATTAAAGTTTCTTATTTAATTTTGTGATACACGCAAATGATGTGTTACATAACAAGTCAATGGATGCCTTCACTTTTTGACTTAAGACTTTCGCCAAGCCTTTTCGCTGAGCCAAAACTAAAGCTGAACGCTAAAGTCTGTACTTAGACCACAGTTCAACTAAACTTTGGTCTAAGTCTACTGACTTAGGCCAAAACGATTAAAAATGGCAGAAAAACCGGCAAAGCTAACGGGAAATAAATCAACCACTTATGCTTTGACTTGCTTATTTAATTGCGCCATGCATGTAAATGACGTAATTACGTAACGTCTTACGTCACTGTGTAAAAAAAATAAAGGTGTCAATTTGTATAGTGCATCTCGCGTACAACGCCTCTAATGCGCTTTTCGTCACTAACCCAAGCCACCAGCCGCACGGCCACCACGTGCAGCCTGCAGACACAGACTAATGCAGTGGCTGGCTAGGTAGCCCCAGTCAGCTATACTGTGCCTTCCGTAACCCATATAAATGAGTTACTGCTCATTTTACCATCCCACGGAGGGTAGAAGGCTGAGTCGACCTAGCTGGCAGGCTTCACACCGAGATGGTTTACCTGCCCACAGGCAGTCACCCATCGCAGTACTAACCGGGCCCGGCGTAGAGTAACTTCATTTAAGCCAAAATGTGTTACCAACTATGCCATGTCACCAACCATTAGCCATTATGGCGTTTATTTTTGGTACCAAGCTGCTTTAATTTATTAAACTATCCATACGTAGGACTGTAAATAGTTGCCATGTTTTCGCTCAGCTAAAGTTAAAAGTTGAAGTGGATTCAGGCTCAGCGAAAGTTTAGCCCTAAAGGCAAAAACTATCTCTTCCATGCAAATCGAACCGACTTTAGCCAGGTTAGTTCGGCTCAACTTTGGTCTAAGTAGGTATTTTTAGACTCAGCGAATCACTGAGACTTTCGCTGAATCTAAACTTTGGGCATTTAGGCTCAGCGTAAGTCTAAGTCAAAAAGTGAAATCGCCCAATGACTTTCGTCATTGTGAAGTCATTACTTCATTTGTTTTCGATACCCAGGCTTACTGCTTTAATTTACTAAACAGTCAGTAGGTAGGGGCTTACTGTAAATCGATGCCATGTTTCTGCTTAGTGAAGGGTTCAGTGAAGTCAATTCACTTGTAGTTAAGTACCAGTATGTACTTAGGCTGAAGTTTTGCTAAGGGCCAGTTTCTGGATCTTAACTGGCCGGTCAAGTTAGTGTTAACCGACAGATTTGCATAACTCACGTTTCCCGTTGCACTAACCAACGGTCAAAATGGCCGTCAAATTAACTGGCCAACATCGGGCAGTTAGCTAACCGACGAACTGTCGATCGTAGTTATCGTACTTAACGCAACTTTTGTACCATTTTGCAAGCAGTTAATTGAAGAATGTGATACTATAAAACGATTTTACCGTATAGCAATGTCTTCAAAACGCACGAGGAGACGTTTGCTTTACTACAAAATCCATT
>Ga0209671_1000901_pt1 | contig 22549 bp, 12 predicted proteins | sample WorMetHERISLAND2_2_FD_187401 | JGI IMG/M metagenome (GOLD analysis project Ga0209671, IMG submission 187401) | Marine gutless worms symbiont microbial communities from Max Planck institute for Marine Microbiology, Germany - Olavius geniculatus... | ecosystem: Host-associated > Annelida >... | reverse complement strand
GAGAGGCCCATAAGCCCCGCCCACCGACCAGGCTACAGGCCAAAACAGTGGGCGGGGCTTATAGGCCTCTCCGTAAGCCTATTTATAATCTACTGGCGTCGTTAGTGTAGAAATCATGAGACGGGCAAAAAAGCAAATAAACTAGGTTTTTGGCGAGCCAAAAGACTATGCAAATCTGCAAAATTTCAATAAAATCGAAAAAATGTGGTCGTATATAAGCAGACAGACAAAGGCTAGTGATTTAATAGCTCGTCCCATGCTACGCCAGAAAGGACTTTAGGCCTATATGTTACAGGTATATTTCTTTCATCTAGCTATATTAAGCACAAAACCTGTATACTTTAACGTGAAGTTAACAATATGTTAGTCGCCCCGACAGCCGTCTCGTTGAGAGTTGGCAGATATATTCTACTTCGTCGTACGATGTCATTTGTTTATTTCCGGTTTTATCATCGCGCGTCAGTGACGTTATTAATCTGCTATTTATAGTAGCTTTTAGCGTGGCACCTGCGAGTTACTGACACGGCGCCCGGGCCTGGATCAGCTAATGCCCGGGAAAGACTGCACGAAAACATCAGATCACGTCACTACTCGCTGTCGCGTTTAAACAATCTCCAGGCGACAACTGTCTCGTGAGTCTTAAAGGGTCTTGGGACTGTGGGGGTTTAGCCTCCAAAATCACACAGGTTTGCCGTGAATATAGATATTCACATATATTATGTATTCCTGGATATACCAATGGCTATAGGCCCTATCCGTGTGTGGATATCAGACTTTTTTCCATTTTCTATTTCTCTCTTTGTTGTTTTTAGTCTTCGTTTGTTCGTTCATTCATGAGGTTAAGTCGAATCATATTTTAATGCAAATGCGTGGCTATTCGATACTTTCACTTATTTTGTAGTCTAGCAATTTTAGGAGCAGAATGTCTGTGGGTCTTTGGGGTGGACGCCCTTGTTTTTGTTTTTTTTGTGGAAATTTAGTGGCTACAGTGTACGCATCATAAGCGTCTAACTCTAACGGTTGCAAATAGCGACACGGTTTTTACTATTGACAGCCTTTAGGAATTTGCTAACATTATACCAACGATACCATCGCCGACCCCCTACGACGTTCAGTTTAGCCACAATACACAACGTTGGAGATGACATACAGACAGACGACACATCGTACCATAAGCGCGACCGTTAGTACGGTCGGCTAACAATCGATCAACGTATAATGCAGTTATGACAAGAACTCGTAGAATGACCTTGCGGACCAGCGCGTAGTTTAGCCAGACGATGATGCGGATAATGATGCCGGTTGTTTGGCCAGTCGGCTCATGTAATATTTATCTGTCGTTGCTGCTGCTGCTGCTAACTAGCACCTGTCATAATGACGTCACTGTGACGTCATTAGAAGATGAAACGAGACCGGGACCGGCGGCTGTGTCTGGTCATAATTTATACTGGTTCACTGAAATGATGCAGACAGTATTCAAACGAGTATTAGCTAATGGTGTTGCAATCGAATTGTATCCAATACTGTGCATATTAGGACTACAGCGTTTCGTTTCGGGGGCAGCTTTGTTTGTCAACCTTGTTTGCTAGTAGCTTGGAAGCACTTTTGTGGACATTTATGCGCCAACTCAACGGTCCATCTCCACTCGACGTTTTATTGCCGTCAGTCATTATTTGGCACTGTATGTGGCGTAGGTTTATGCAAAAGTACAGCGTTTCTCGAGCCTTGTGCATGGTGCTATAGTTTGAGTTTTGCACGCCGTCTTTTAACGACAGACTGAAACCTTTAAAAAATTTCTGCGCTTCCGGTTGCCGCCGTTTCTTTAAATCCTTGTTTCTGAGACTTTTATTCGACCCTCAAAAATATTGGTGCAATTTTAGCTTGCTTTCAAAGTTTTGCTAAAAACTATTTTCAACTTCGCATCTTCGTCTGTTATGACGCAGTATCGTTACTTAGTCACATGGGTAGGCTTACTATTCACTGGATCAATTTGTTTTGTGATTTGTTGTGTAATATTACACGGCTTGTCATGATATAAAAAATTAAAACAAATCCGCTTTTTGTCCCTCTGTTTTACCAGACTGCAGCTGAAAACAAAAGAATATGTTTAGATAACTTTAGATATACAGAGTAGGTTCGATACGAACTGCAGGCTAGCCTATGTCATTAAACAAACGTCTCCCAGGTTTAAACTATTTTACTTATTCCGATCGACTTTCTGCCTGCAACTAATCCGAAAACTATATGCAGTCAGGCAACAGCTCTAGTGATGTATTTTAATGGTCTAAAATCTAACATTGAGGTAAGAAAGTAAGTTAATATTGCAACATAATTGGCCTATTGCAATACTTTAAACTTGGGTTATTGGTATTGACAATACCATTTTCAAAGTATTGTTAACAACCCTGACTATATAGTTGTTTGTTGCGCAGATACACAAAATCAAGTCAAAGAATCAAGTAAGTAAAATTCTGTTTACTGATATCACGTTCGTTAAAAAATTTGCAATAAACTTACAAGTTAATGTCATAATGACCTTGTAATTGACTAAGCATCCTGAAACATTTTTTTCAGCGCACGTTAGAAATTTTTTTACTTGTTTGCTTTACTTAACAGTTACAGTCGCTTAATTTTTTTTCTCCAGATCCCACCCCGGCTGGGGAAAGGACACCCCCGTTGACCCTATGTTTCGATGCCTTCGGCGTTTCCCGTCCTCTTCATATCCCTATTTCAAAATTTTGGATCCGCCACCGGGCAGAAACATGCATGTTGGTATTGTTGGTTGAAGAATAGTCAGAAGTAGCAGTAGTAGTAGTTGTTGTTGTTGTTGTCGTTGTTGTTGTTCGTAGAAGGGTTATTGGTTTGTGCTGTTGACAGCTGCTCAAGTACCGGAAGTGCGCGTCAAAGATTCAAACTCGTCCGAGAAGCACAACTTACAGGAAGAAAAGTCTGCCGATGACGTCATCAAGTCGGAGGTCTGTTTAACTAATCCGCTGCACGAGCGTAATGGCTCGACCAAACTCGTTGTAGTATTAACGTGTTTGGGTAGTCAAACCTTTGAACTTTTTTTATCACAGCCACTTTTTCCGTGCAACAAACTTAGCTTTACTTGCCCTACACTTACGTCCACTTACTTCATGGGGCGGATCACGCGCTAGCCGGCTCAGGAGCGTCGGGCGGCTCTAGCGCCGACTGCAAAGTAGGTCTGTCCTAACCGTCGACAGGCTTTACTGGCGTTGGGTCTAATATCCAGCCGACGCCGACAGCCCTCGGAAACCGGTAGGACGGCCACACACATGCTGGCATGATGTGTGACTGTTCACAGGACGGCGAAGTGGTGAAGAACTCGCCCGGTGCAACTGCTGCGACCACTACGACTACTTCTACTGGTACTGCTATCGCTGCTGCTAACCGCAAAGAACGCTCCGTTCTGCAGGCAAAACTCACCAAGCTCGCCATTCAGATCGGATACGCCGGTACGTGATGTGATGCATGCCGCCGCGCGTTGTGCTAGTCATGCTGGCGCTCGTTTCAGCGATGACAACCATCATCATCATCATCATTGTGACGATAATGTAATAGACTTTGTTATTTGTGAGGTAAAACTGTGGACTCTCACATAAATATTCTGACATTAACGAACAGATCTTATACTTCAACCCTACAGTCCAAGATCTCCACTCGACGTTTATGTGGCAGTCAGTCATTATCTGGTAGACTAAATGTGGCGTTAGGCCTACCATAGGCTCCCTTCCTTTTTTGATGCCTAACACGTAATTAAGAGGCGCCCACAGGCCAAAAAAATATCGCACTGCTGTTCGGCATTCTCTGGCTTTTTGCGGGGGCACCTTTTTTGGTCGAACATATCAGAATCCGCCTGTGCGTTTGGTTTGTGGCTGGCTGTAGGCACGCTGGTCGCCGTTTTGACGGTAGTGATCCTGATCGTTCGGTACTCAATAGAGATCTACGTGATCAAGAAGAAACATTGGGACATAGACCAGCTGCAGCAGTTCGTCCGGTTCTTCATCATCGGTGTTACGGTCCTTGTTGTTGCTGTTCCAGAAGGACTGCCGCTGGCCGTCACGCTGGCACTCGCCTACTCCGTCAGGGTCCGTCCACACTGCGCACACTCACTCGTTCATCAGGCACTCTCCACATCACGCACGATATTAGTGTCGTCTACGTGTGCAGACATACACGCTTTGATTCTGTGCAGATGTTGCCCACACTGTGTTTCAATAAATTGAAAATGCTAATTACTTAAAACGCATTTTCGACGAAATGAACGCAGTTCATCATAAAAAGACATTTTGTCTCATTGTTCGCCTGTTTTTTTACTAATCTCCGTGCTCCGTGACCTGCCGCCTGCCTGTTCTGTATCATGATAATCCTTATTTACACATCAAATGTGTAGAAATGAAACAGAGAGAGACGGAACAATACAATCGGCAAAATACACTTTATTTGTTCTAACATTTTAGATGGCGCAGACCGATGACGAAGGAAATGATATAAGAGCAGGTTGTGTTGAAGCAATAATTTATTGTTTATTTGTTGTTGCTGTTTGTTGTTGACGCTAGAAAATGATGAAAGATAACAATTTGGTGCGGCACTTGGACGCCTGTGAGACGATGGGCAACGCGACGGCGATTTGTTCTGACAAGACGGGCACGCTGACTACCAACCGCATGACCGTTGTTCAGAGCTACATTGCAGGTCAGAATTTGTTACTTCCCGAGTAAGTTAACCAGTGGCGCCGTGGCAGAGGGCATTGGAGAAAATTGCCCCTTAATATTTTGGGTTGTTTGAAAATTGACGAAATTCTTTGTCAAAAAAAATCGTGCAGAAATGCCAGCTGTAAAGCCAAACAACCATTTTTAAGACATTACGGAGCAGAATTGAAATTTTGAGCACCCATTATCTCTTCCGTTGGAAATTTGCAGTGTCTGTCGCACAGTTGCAACGTTCTGTTTATGGCAGAGAGCAGCGTGTATATATGGGGTGTACTTATACGTTGCGTTGTAGATGAGCATCACAAGCAGACTCCAGTGTTTGCTGATTTGCCGCATCAACTCGCTCAGTTGCTGATGCGCTCAATCGCCATTAACAGCGCATACACTTCGCGCGTTCTGGTATTTACTTATCCACCATTTACTTCATTGTCATTTTGCCGTTTATCGCATCACGTTCATGCATTAGGTCATTTTGGGTTTCGCACGCAGCTCATTGGGCGTGTAGGCCTGGTACTTTATTTTGCTGTATGCTAGTGTAAAGTGCAGCCGATCAAACCAGTTTAGTTGGCTTCTGGCAACAATAAAAAAATTTATTACTTACTTACTTTCTGACTTTTAGGCATTCTCACTGAAGTGCGTGTTTAGGCACAAATTTGGAAAAATGCCCAACACGTAATTAAGAGGTGCCCACAGGCCAAAAAAATATCGCTTTTTTGCAAGTTTCTCACGCTGTATTGGGCATACGCGAATAGTCTACTTTTTTGAGTCATACGGACGTTTTCGTGCACGTGCAAGCATTCCTACGCTGTAGAAGAAATGACTTTAAATTTCTGCTAGCGACAGAGTTAGCTGTCATTGCATGAGCGGTCTGTGTTTGTGTATAGCCGGCGGAGAACAAGGGCGACTTGCCAAAGCAGGTCGGCAACAAGACCGAGTGCGCTCTGCTGGGCTTCGTGCTGGACATGGGTCAGAACTACGAGCACGTGCGCGACCAGTTTCCCGAAGACAAGATCTACAAGGTTTATACGTTCAACTCTGTACGCAAGTCCATGAGCACCGTTATACAGCTGGCCAACGGCCGCTTTCGACTTTTCTGCAAGGGAGCCTCCGAGATCGTCCTAAAAAAGTAAGTATGCAGCTACGTCGCTCGTTAAGTTCTTACGTTTAACTTACTTAAGTAATGATGTTATTAATGCCGTGTTTTTACCGTGACTTTGCCGTGACTTTTTTGCGAATTCACAAAGTTTGCCGTGTTTTAACCATTTTGCCGTGATTTTCTACTGTCTTCAATGATGTGCTCTTGTATTTGCTGATTTGTGGTAACTTGTGTTATCGATACTGTGTCGAGCTAATACGGTAAAAGTTGTGGGGACAAAAACACGTCCCCACATTTTTTGACTGAGAATAGTCTGGGTTTTACTTATTTATCTATCATTTTCCACAGTTGGTTTTTTTTACACACCCGGTTGTGTATGCCGTATTTGTCGTGGGATAAAAGGTCTGGAAACGTGTATCGATCTTGTGGGGACTCAGACATTCTTTGGTCCCAACACTCAGTTGATGCCGCACTGTTGGTCGAACTGTTAGAGTCCACACAGTCTTCCAAAAACATCTACGCGCCAACTGACCAACCTGTTGATTATACAATATGTTGTTGCTGCTGATGCTGCTGTTGTTGTTGATGATGATGATGATGATGATATCGCGTTTTTACACACAGATGCACGTGGATAATGTCAGCCAGTGACGAGCCGAAACGTTTCAGTCATCGTGACCAGGAGCACGTGGTCACTAGCGTCATTGAGCCGATGGCGTCCGACGGACTGAGAACCATCTGCCTCGCCTACAAAGACTATGTACCAGGTTCAGCAGCGCTCACTAGGCATCGAATATTCTGTTTGTTGTGTCTAATGTTATAACTACTATGTCACTGCATACCGTGGCTGTTCTATTACCAACCGCCTCTTTTAAATGATACTTGTACCAAGGTTGCAAAATAACTTGGCTTGAAAGAACTCAAGTCGGTGGGTTAATTGGTAAATTCTGTCAACATCAAGTAAATGTCCAAACATTTGCAAATTCGTAGGTTTCAAGTTTGAAAAGATAATTATTCATTTATTAGTGAAACAAAAGACTAAAATTAGATTATGTTTGCGGTGGCACTTGGTGAATTTCGGTGCTTTCTTTAAATTGGTTCACCCAGTAGGCCTAAAACCCACCGAGTTTTTGGATATGTGGTGTATCCGGCTGTTTCAACTTTGATTTGTATTCTACATCTCTCTGCATATTTGCTTGGTGATTATGTTGTCGGTTTAAACAGCTGTAGCCAGATTAAGCTTTTTTCTCTTAGAGAATAGAAACATTTGTGATTATTTTGAACGAACGTAAACTAAACCATAACGGTCCGGTTAAAATTTGTAGTTAATACCACGACTTTTTTTGAATAACTTTTTCTGCAACTGCATCGCCAATATTAAGTCGGCACTTGTGGCATAGTAAAAGCTCGTATAGGTCTATATGTCAACCAATGATACACACGGGCAGCATAATTTTACTTAAACGTGCTTGAATCGTCGTCATAATGATCACACGACACATTTTCAGGGAATATTGAAGATTCAAAACTTGCGTTCTATTGCTTATTACCGCGTATTCTTTTAAAGCGCCATTCAGATAATTTTGCTGATTATCCATATCAGTTTCCGCTTGCGTTGCGGACTAAACTGTGCCGTTTTTTATTTCTATAAAGTTTAATTTTGGTGTGTTCGTGTTTTTGATGAATTTTGTTTGTTATTGTGTGACTGAATGTCCATTACAGTTACTGATTTACTGTATTCAACCACTTAATAGGCCTATTTATTGTTTACTACAAGGCAACCATAAATAGTTGAAGTGACAACAATTATATTTTTTTATCCCAGTAGCCAATAGCTGTGCGTGCGCAGTAATGATAATTTGACTGATCAGCTGCGGTGTTGTGTTAGATAAAGAAGCGGCTGCTAACGAAGAGCATATTGACAGCGAGCCGGACTGGGACGATGAGGACCGAATTGTTTCTAACCTGACCTGCGTCTGTATTGTCGGCATCGAAGACCCCGTCAGACCAGAGGTAAGCCGATTTACACCTACGACACCGACGAGACTCAACTCAACTGTTGAGTCGAGTTGCGTCGGCACCCTAGGTGTCAATTGGCCATTACGCCTTCGCTGCGCTGTTCTCGTACTCAAGAGCAAGACTAGCTTTAGCCTCGTTTTTATTTAACGCAACGGACGCAACGCAACGAACGCAACGCAAAAATAAGCATCGTTTTTTTCCGTGCTTGCGTTTCGGTTGTTGCATCGCTCGTGTCATCTGCATCCGTTGCGTACGTGCTGGAAAATTGTGGAATGAGAAGCGAATTTTGACGAACTTCATAATGTAAACAGCACTCTACTTTTTAGCAGAACAAAGTTTTGTACCATCGTCATGTTGCAGTGCCATATTGCTTACGACTGTAACGTAATGCCAGTTGCTGCGTTGCATCCAAGAAGCCGTATGAAGACAGACAGACGCATTAGAGGTTAATTTTAACAATATGCGCTATATAAATTTACATTTTACTTACTTACTTACTTACTTACTGAGAGTTTTAGAGTTTACCACACTTGAGAAAAGACGGCCGAGAGGAGATCTAATCGAAACGTACAAGATAATCACCAAGAAAGAGAACATTGATCCAACTCAGTTCTTCCAATTCACAGAAACTGGTCATGACCTAAAAAGGCACAGTCTAAAACTTTCTCAGGCAAGGAACACAAATCGTATCCATCGAATGTTCATCAGCCAAAGAGTCGTGACGGACTGGAATCAACTTCCCCAGCATGTCACTGAAGCACCGTCCACCAACGCTTTCAAGAACAGACTCGACAAACTTTGGTAACAAGAAATGAGCATTTAAAGCAACCGTTTCTCAGTTCATCAACATACAAGTTTACGTACAAGTACAAGTACTGCTTTTTCCAACCTCAAAACTTTTTTTCTTTCTTATATCCTACCGTGCAAAAACATCTCGCGACCTTTACACTGTTTTTACGAATGCTTGGAATGATAACGATCTTGCTTAAGCTACTTGCGGTCTTTTCGTTTCGGTTATGTGACCGTCTACTCGGTGGGTCTGAGGTGCTAGTTGGTCGACTGGCGATCCGTGAAGCTACGGCCGAGGTCGTCCGTCTTGGCTGCCGGAATAGCGTCTGTCGTAATAGAGTAATGTACAACGCCACTCCGAGGAGGAAAGCGAGAGACCCCGCATGTCGACGGTCGACACACTACTCTCTGACGGTGTGTGGCGGTGGTGTACATGTAGGTGCCCGACGCAATACGCAAGTGTCAGCGGTCCGGTATAACAGTGCGTATGGTAACGGGCGACAATATCAACACGGCGCGGTCAATAGCCGCCAAGTGCGGCATCATCAGACGTGGAGACGACAGCCTTGTGCTGGACGGGCGAGAGTTCAATCGACGCATACGTGACACTCCAGACACACCCGTATGTATATGCTCACTTTAGCTTCTTCCCTAGACAGAGTTGATTCACTGCTAGCAGACTAAAAAGTCACTCATCGCAGAGCTATGAAGCGTCGCATGCCATATAGGATTACACAGTGTTACCTGCCACCCTACACAGGTGATCAAAGCCACCCCGCTTTAAGCCCAGCTAAGCAGTTAGTCTACCCCAGAAGATGGAAGGCTGAGTTGACCTTGGTGGCCACGACTTTTTGATTGTAAGTCCAGCATCTGAACAGTTATGCCACCAAACCACCAGTTAGTAAAGTAACCACACCAGTAACAACAGGGGTCAAATACATTTGGCATTAAACGGCAGTCATAGTGATTTTTGTCAGTGCGTTAACATTTTAACTGCGTTATTTTTACTGCAGTAGAATTCGTTAGTGCTTTACGCTGCAGTTGTTATTATTAGCAAGCTTATTTCTGCTATGGGCGCATATTGTTTGATGGGTGTGAATAGGTGAAGCAGGATTTGATTGACAAGGTGTGGCCACGCCTACACGTGCTGGCTCGATCGTCGCCACAAGACAAGTACAACCTGGTGAAAGGCATCATAGACAGTCGCCTGAGCACGAATCGCGAGGTGGTCGCGGTCACTGGAGACGGGACAAACGACGGACCGGCGCTCAAGAAGGCTGACGTCGGCTTCGCTATGGTACATCTGATCATCTACACTCAAGAGATCAGATTTTAACTTATCGAGGCCGAAGTGGCCAAAATTGTGGCCTCGGCATCGGTCTTGACCTCTAAACCACAACCTCAGGCTCGGTCTTGGTTTTAAATTTAGGTCTCTGTCTTAGTGCTTTGGCCTCGTTAACGTCTCTGTACTCTGTATCTTTAGAACGTCATGGCGCTATATAAATCGTATTATTGTTATTATGATAAAACTCCGAACAACCGTTGATTATCACACAGAGTTGTTCAGTCAGCTGAAAACCGTAAAAATGAATTTTGACTTTGGTGATTGTGATCTATGATCTGATGGTTAAGAGAATATTGCAATAATTAATCTTGCAACGGTGTCGAAGCACAGCAATTTGTAAATTGTAACTGTTAATTTTGATGCTTGAGTCCATTTTTCTTATGGTGTGGTTTATCCCGAAATCTTAGTTGCAACACAGTTACACACGTCTACAAATTTAAGGACAGGACAGTTGTTCATGATTTGTCCATCCACCAACGTGTTTCTTTGAGCTGTGCATTAGTTGTGAGTTGGCGCGGTGCTTTTGCGCGGCCGTGTAGGGTATAGCGGGCACGGACGTAGCGAAAGAGGCATCGGACATCATTCTGACGGACGACAACTTCACGAGTATCGTCAAGGCAGTAATGTGGGGTCGCAATGTTTACGACAGCATAGCCAAGTTCCTTCAGTTTCAGCTCACTGTCAACTGCGTCGCGGTCGTCGTCGCATTCCTCGGCGCCTGCGCTATCAAGGTCTCTTCCATACTTATATTTAGCCTTTAGTCACGTCTCGGAAGCTGTAGTGTAGAAGTAAACCATAGATATTTTAGTTGTTACTTGCTTGTTACTTGTTGATGACAGGCGTAGAAGCAAAAGCTTTAATTGCTCCATCTGCTACAGTTGTCGAGGCAATTCTTGAACGTTGCGACAGTTTCAGCATCGACGACATGTGCAGGCAGCCTATTCCACTCTGTGAATATTCGGTTGCTGAAAGAGTTCTTTCGAATTTCCAGCTCACGCTCATCTCGCACTCTTATTTTTTTAATTATGACTGCAGTTATGTGTTATAAAGCAAAAGACGACGTAGTCTATGCGATCCGAGCGTCCAAGTATGCCAGACTACTGTTTGGAGTGGAATAACTTTATACTGCGTACACACTTACCCATCCCAGCAGTGGTCTAACATATGCAGAGGACTCGTCGCACCTCAGATGCGTCTTCACACTAGATTGTGGAACAATACAAAATGCACTGACTATACTATAACAATAGCAAACCAATGGCAGATGATTTTTAAGACTAACCTTAGACTTTAAGGCTAAACTGCTAAATAAATATTAGTCTAACAATATTAAAGACTGTCTTTAAGAAACGTAGGCCCTAGTAACTTCTTGTACAAGTTTCAAGTCGACTCCATAAGACTTCCATTTTTTCCAAATAACATGTTCTTACTGATGTCATTTAGTGCCAGATTACTTTTACTTTGGCTCGTGCTGTTGCACCGCTAGAGGTTCTGTGTCTGGTGTGTGTGAAGGACTCGCCATTGAAAGCGATTCAGATGTTGTGGGTCAACCTTATCATGGACACGTTGGCGTCGCTGGCGCTGGCCACAGAGCTGCCCAGTGAGGAGTTGTTAGACCGTCGACCATACGGACGCACGAAGCCTCTCATCTCGCGCTTGATGCTGCAGAACATTGCCGGACACGCAGTCTATCAACTCGCCATCATATTCACTATTTTATTCGCCGGTAAACCACAACAGGCTTGTTATGAATACCTTAAAAGTAGCGGCTATATAGACTTTGTAAAAATAGTAATAGGTCTAATAACAATACCGATGCCAATTTTCAGAAGACATAGAACTGGAACCGTGCAAAAGTGGTCGACGGAGAAAGCAACGGTTAACCTTGTTTAGAAGCAATCTGGTGGCGCTCGACCGACGGATCAGGGAAGCGATACACACCAGGAAAGAACAAGATAAGTTGATGAACCGAGACGAGGGATCCTACCAAGTTCCACACATATATGACTACTTACTGTCCACTGCAGCGACACCTGGCGGACAGTCGTTCCGACGAAGGCAGCAGCGATTGCCGAAAAGGAAACGTCAGCAATAATTTGGATAAATTTATTTAACTTATTAGTTAGGCTACTGGTTCAGCTTATAAGCCGATTTAAAGATGGTTGATATTCTCACCGCACTGTGGTGGTGGTGGTGTTGGTTGTAGGAGAGAGGTTATTTGACGTGGACAGTGGTCGTGAGACACAAGGTGCAGCGCCGAACCAGCACTTCACGATCATCTTCAACGCGTTCGTCATGATGACGTTGTTCAACGAGATCAACGCGCGTAAGATCCACGGTCAGCGCAACGTCTTCGAGGGACTCAACCGCAACGTCGTCTTCGTCACCATCTGGATCGGCACTTTTCTTGCACAGGTTCATTTCATTCTTATATTTCCTTATATTGTCTTAATTAAAATTAACTGAAATGAACTGAACTGACATAGTTTATTTTTGGACGAATTGACCAGTGTGCCCAGTAATGCAATTACAACAAGCACCGTCCAACAGCGTCAATGACTACGTGACTACGCGCACGTACCTGTCAACCAGTGAGCAATGGGTTCGCCCTGATCGCCCATTAGTCAGTTTTCTAAAAACTAAACCGTGTCAGTTCAGTTCAGTATAGTTTAGTTACGTTGTTCTGCGCGCGCCTTGACTTTTTACAGTGGTTGCAGTAACCGCGTCCATAAGCGGTTGTTGATTATCTTTTCTTTAATCCTTAAAACAAGCTACTCCCTACTTGCGAAGTTGCCTGGTTTGCAGATTACTGATGAATCTGTGCTAATGTTTCCTTATGCTTACAATTTCTTTGCAGGGCTGGGATTTAAATTTTGGGTTTTGCAAGCTTTTACGATATTATGGTTTTTGCCTTTCTCTCACTTTTTCCGTACGAAAAGTCGGTTTTTGTCCTTTTAGTCCTATCTTTTGCTTCATGTAGGCCAAGTGTACAGGCGCCAAGTTTGATGAATAACTGCGTGAACGTGACCTTGATAGTGCGTGTATTTGTTGCAGGTGTTAATCGTACAATTCGGCGGCTATGCGTTTTCCACGTCCGGCCTCACACTAGACCAGTGGCTCTGGTGTCTCTTCATCGGTATCGGCGAACTGCTCTGGGGACAGGTCCGTACCGTCCAGTCAGGCACTTCTATAAGTACATAAGACTAGTGCAGGAAATTTCATCCACGGTCATCCAACGTACAACCGTAAAATTGTCACTGTCTGAATACGTTTTATAGCTACAGTATGTGTTACTGTATTTCTTTGCTGATTTTTCTGTATAGATAATAATGCCCAGTGCCCACGAAAGCGAAGCATAATAGGTTTCAACGTTGAGGCATTGTCAGCGCGATAACCCACGAACAGCTGCACTCTGCTTCATGAAATCTTGCACTAACATATAGCACAAACTCTAGCAGGGTATTGACTATCACAGTCGTAGGTCAGAGGTCAAGGTCACATAAACTTTTTGTGCATTTCTTGCATGCATGATACTGCTTGAACAAATCTGCCTGAATGTACAAAATGTCATTTGCTACATGGCGCCGCTTGTGGGCTATTATACCCGCGGGCAGTACTGCCAGTACCACGACGCTTGAGCAAAGCTTGGCGATCTCGTTGCTTTTTTATGGCTGGCGGTAATCTGTGGTCATTGTAGTGCACAAAACGCGCTTATCCCGTGTTCTGAGAACGGTGTGTTCGTGTGTTTTCATAGATGTGAAAAAAGTTTTCACGCTTTTCATTCTCGTCACGCTCTTTTATACGTTTTTTAACGTTTTTCTTATTTTTGACGTTTTTTATATTTAAAACGTTTATTAACATTTTACCAATAACTTTCAAAATCACTTTTGAAAGCAGAAAAACGAAAATTAGTTGTAGTTTACTTAGTTTAGTCATTATTGGTTTTATGACCACAGGGTTGAATTGAAGTTGAATAAAGGTCTCTCATTCTTTAGTTTCAGCTATAGTGCACCTGCAGCATTAGGCATTAGGCAAAAGGTTGAACAAAATAAGGTTAGCGTCCTTTATTGAACGTTTTAAACGTTTTTTTTTATTTTGTCACGTTTTAAAAGATTTTTTAACATTTTTAAATATTTTTTCTGGAACGTTATTTTACATTTGTGTGTTTTCTGTACAGCTGGTGATCTGCATTCCGGTGCCGGAGATCGCGCTAGGTGGCAGGACGAAGCGCGCGCCGTCTGAAAACATCGAGCTCAACGAGCGACCGAGCGAAGAACAAGAGATGAACGAGACTCTCGATGACATGGGACGTCGGGGACACATTCTCTGGATACGAGGACTCACTCGGCTACAAACACAGGTCTGATACATACGACGTCGTCATCTCGCTCTTTCCCTGTCCGCTGCTCTGCTAGTTTGTCTTCCCCATGATTCTCTACAGTGCACTCCAATGCTCAGTTCTCGGTCCCTTAGTATGGGTCCTACTGTTCATGCTGTATACTGCTATACACTCTCCCTTAACACTCAGATTTCATCTCACGTCTTCTTGAATCACCGCTTCTGCGTAAACGATACACAGATACTCCTGTCTTTCCGCCCACCAGATTTTCAATTCAGTGTGTATCACCTACAAGATGTCTTACAACAGATCTTTTCCCTATAATGACAGAGTCTGTGTCCAGGTTACGGCGGCGGTGTGTTCACGTGACACGCATTTGCCTGCCTGTGTTCTGCAATCAGTTCGCACGCAGAACCACAGCATATGGCACGCTGCATGCAGATAATAGCTAGAATTATTATCTGCTGACGAGTACTGAGACTGATTGCAGGTCTTGGCGCACATAAACCGAATCCCCAGTATTAAACCTGGTCCTAACCGCCGGCGTCGAAGTTGCTGAAGCTGAGCCGTACGCTGTCTGCTCGGTTACACGTCCAACAGCGGCGTCGTGGGTTAAAAAACGTGGGGGCAGAAAGTTTGGGTTTGCCTGAACAAACAGCTACAAATTTCCGACGTAAGAGATTATGTCTGTTCACAATTTTCGTTTTGCCCTAAATTTCCAGAAAATTGAGGACTTTCAGCCGCAAATTTTGTATTTTGGAATAAAAATGTTCTGACAAAAAGGAAATTTTCTCACGGGATGAAATTTGTATAAAATTTAAGGGGGTGGGCAACTGGGTAATAGCCCCTACTTTTCCTGCCGTCACGCCACCGACGTTTATGATAAGTGTCTTTCTATGCGCGTGTGTCTATCTGTGTGTCAGATCCGCGTGGTGAACGCATTCCAGGAGCCGAGCACGACGCCGGCTCAACTGCCGTACAAGGGCCGGCCGTCGTTCGCGTCTATCGTTACCATGACAGCGCGCACTGCCGCCGTAGCCGCCGCCGTCGGCGAAGCCCCGCCTTCCATCACGACCACCGCCAAGACTGGTAGTGGTGGCGGTGGTGACGTCACGGCGGCGCCGGCGCTTGTTATAGTTGAAGATCAACCGGCTGAGTAGACTACACTTCTATACAACCATCACCGCACACGACGTACTTACACCATGTACTTACCAGCACGATGCGGCCACGGACTGACTGGACAGACAGTGTCGAGGCTGGAACCTCACGGCATGACGTCATTGCCACGTCACGCGTGACGAGATCGCCGAGTTGGTCGCGGTCACTCGTCGCTGTTATTTTCTTCTCGAACCAAGTCCGACGATGAACGATGACGTACGCTCTTTTATCGCTCGCCGCTCCTCTCTTTACTCTGACTCACTCCCGCCTGTTCGCACCCAGCAATATGACGGATGGCTCACGGCGAAGGTGAATTAGGCCTATATAAATAGGTAACGTTGTTGTTATTACTCTCGTGTACTGCTGGCGCAAAGTGAAAGTCTTTCTTAACACATGGTTGTGTCGTCGTCGTCGTCGTCGTTATCACTTCATATCGATTGACTTGTGTCGCGAAACAGTGCTGCCTGCGCCCGCCTGATACCAACGTGTCGCTGCGGTCTGCATTGGCCGAGGTGCTAAGGCACGCGCAGGCGTCACCGTTTGATCTGCCGCGTCGAATTGCAACTATCGACGTACACGTTTTCATTGATTGTTATTCTTTACGACGATTATCATCGTTTCTTTGTTGGTCGTACGTTCGATCTCACCTTCTGATGTCTTAACATTGGCGTTGTCGCGTGGTGTCTGTATATGTTCTGTGGTCGATGCTAGTAGCCTCCTACTTACTGAGTTGCTTTGTGATAGATCAACCACTCTTATGGCCTACGAATAGCCAATGACGAAAAATAAAAGTGCAATTCGGTCAAAAAAATTTTTAATAGGAAGCGATGCAGCGAAAATGCGACTGTTTTATTTACTGCACAAAGAGTCAGTAAGGCGAGGAACTGAATAAAACCGGTCAACTAAAAAGTTCGCGGCCAGCCAATGCAGTGTATACCAATCACTGTAAAGACGCAGAGAAAAACGGGTTGCTGCAACAGCGAAACATTTCCAAAACTAATCGCGGGACCGCGCATGTTTCATTGTTGTCAAACCGGTGAAACCCTTTTTTGATCTGTCAGTTTTGCTGCCGTGTTCATTATAAGCGCTCGCCATTTTTCGTAAGACGGCCTGCTCAGTCGGGCCAGCCCATTCTGCCACGAAATTATCATCAAACATCATAATCGTTAGTTTATAAAAAAGCTTGAATGCTAACGAACTAAGTAAGTAAGTAAGCAATTTATTGCACATTATGTCACACGCACAATGCGCATGCTTTCACAACACAATTATAAAACACGAAAAAATGTACAGTAAAATAACAAAACAAGTATTAAACATGAACAACATACAAAGCAGAAACGACTGCGTTCTGGAGTCAACTGCATGTCTTTTGATATAAGAACATTATTATACACAAGTTACACACACCGATAAGCGGCCTTTATCAGGCTATTGTGAGTTAATCCCCCCAAGATTTGGTATCTGATTTCTGAATGTTTTTGTTGCACTGACAGCCTTGGTCTCTGCTGCGTTATCTGTTGTGAGTAGGTCTATATCGCTGAAATTTCAAAAAGACGCAATAGCAGTATGCGCCAATGCTTACGTAGTTGATTGGCATGTATTGCCGTGTTTCTCATCACAGTGAAACAGAAAAGAATAGCTTCGGCGTGAAAAAAGCAAAATTGAAAAATGAGAAGGGAGATAGATAGCAGAAGAAAAAATGATAAGCGGAAATGCTAAAACCCTCTTTAATGTTTACACGGCGCACATGGCTTGGGTGTTATTTCCTTGCAAGTCGGTCGAGACGGTCCTCGTCGTCGTTGTTGTTGTCAACTAGTGGTTGTTTGCGCTGCTGCTGAACTTGTGCATGTAAATAGTTTGTTTCGTCATCGTCACTTTCGATGCTACCGAAATCACCGACGCCGTAAGTTACTATTACTACGTACCTACTAGAAGTGCTGCTGATGACATTAATGACGTTGCTGTTATTAATGCGGATGTCGACGCTTAGTTAGGCTACAGGCTTAGTTCTGGCGTTATCTTTCTCGTACGACGCGGTCTGTTGGTACTTAGTAATCGACTGCTGGTGCGCGTATATTTCTCCTATATGATATCCAAGCTGCTGCTGTCAAACGCTGCTATACATTGGCTGTTAGGAGCGTGCGAGTGCTTCTAAGGAGCGACCGACATTCAGTAGATTTTACCGAACGAAGTCTGCAGTTCCTGTCTTCGTCAATTCGCAATTCGAGCAGATTTCGACTGTTTGCAAGTGACAGATGGTGCTCGGACTATTTTGGTAGCCTATGTTCTGTACACGAACAGCAGCGTGTCGTGGGTTAAAAATAGGCGGGGCAAAAAGTTAATTGCACATTTCGGACGACAAATCGAGAAGATTATCGGGTGCTCGAAAGTCTAATATTACCCTTAAATTTCTCCAAAATTGAGTTTCTAACTTCAAATTTTGCATTTTTGGACGAAAATTTGTTGACAATTTTCCGACAGCCAAAAATTTAGGGCGTGCAATTGCCCCTTCTCCATGCCACGACGCCGCTGTACACGATTGCCAGTTGAACGGGTATCCGGGTAGGTCCACTCAGTTTTCTGAGCCTTTGTTCTAAAAAAGACAGCATTCTGAGATTGACGATTGTTTGGAGGATGACAGGGAAGATTATTAGAACTGCCGTTAGCCTACTGTTGCATATGCATACCCATAAATAGAGAGTTCTTACAATTCTGGGTTTAGGTCTTTTTGTGTTTTGTGTTTTACACCAAGTTCTTCCGTAAAGGTTAAACTTTCTGTTCCATTATCATATGTATGTGCATTGCCTGTAAAGCCCGTCTTCGAAATGACTTATACTGTGTCGGGCCGGACGTTAAACTCTACCTGATCACTCAGTCAGTTTTCTGGTAAAAAGGACGATACAGCATACCAGTTTACGACTTTTCCCTAATCTGCATCCCTCATACCAACCGCCTCACGCCTGGTCAAACATTTGGCCTGGTCAGTTATGTGCACCGTGACGTTATTGTGAACTTGGACAGCTGTTAATTTTCAGATTTCCTGAACTCATTTCTGGGCTGTAGTGTTAGCCGTTTGTCTCCTTATTGATCTTCCAGCGTCTCGACAGTCCGCTCTATTCCACTGCTCAATAATTCCAAGCCTGTCACTCTTCTCCCCCCCTTCTCTTTTTCTCTCTCTTCCGCTTTTTTTCGTCGTCTTAATTGTTCCTCGTGTCAAACTTGAACTTTAACTTGAAAATTAACGCACTGTGAACCTCCCTGGCTTTAGAGGTCTATCCATAGGCCTAACATTAGGCCTACTCCAGTGTTTGTCCGCTTTGTCATCAAGTCTTGATTTGAAGCAGCAGCGTGACATGGTGCTGGTTGCTTGCTGCTGTGTTAGCAAATGCTAGGCCTGTTGTCAGTTGAAGAGGTTTAGGCTACATTGCGATGTGAGGTGTTAATTGCTCCTATTTCATACGGTATCTTCAGAGTCAAATAACACACAACGTTTGCTTAGACATTCACGTATTTGGAGCTTTTTTCATCGGAAGGTGCAAGGTTGATTTAGACGTCAGACTTAATATGTTTCTTGCAAACGCAGTCCTACCACTCACTCACTCACTGCTGCGCGTAACCAGCTGTGGGTCGTAGCGCCCTCCACGTTGACCGGTCGTCGGCAAGAGCCCATGCGTCGGCAGCAGTCCTACCGGCAAAATATAAAAGGTTTCCGAAAATGTTTTTAGATACCGTAATAAAAGGGTTAGCCTATCTAAAACACCGTAAACAAACAACAAACAGTTTCCACAAACCTAGTTGCATGCGGAAAATTTGCGTTGCCAAATTGAGTGGCTTGGTGGCTCAGCGGTTATAAGCGTTGGATAGGCCTATACGAGACCGAAAGGTCCACGGTTCAATTTCCAGCTGGTGCACTACCAAGTAACAACTCTGAGCAAGTTGTTCACACTTACCTGCCTGTATAAGTGCAAGTGTCTAGTGGTTAGTGTCAACTCGTAATTAACTTTCACGTTGCGGTTCGATTCTCACTGCCGTAATTTGCAAGCAACCTAAAGCAAGTTGCTAACCTACTGTGTGCTCAGGCCAACTCAGCCATCCGTGGGATGGGAAATGAGTAGTAGCTTACAGGCTGCGAGGTGAAGGCCTAGTGTGGCTGATTGGGGCGGTGGTATGTCTGCTAGCTGCAAACCGGGGGTCCAATTGTTCGCTTATAGGCGGGCAATGGATGGCCGCATACTGCGCTGCGGTACCATTAGCTCGTGCCAATCAGCTGCCACTTCCGAGATTGTAAAGCACTTTGGGCTACTGTAAGAAGCGCTTTAGCAAGTGTTGGTGGACTACTTTATCTTAATTTACCAAACGCTGCAGGTAGCGACTTAGGCCTACTATTTACAGCATATAGGAATCTATCTACGCCATCCAACAGTACCGTCGCCGAGCCGCTATATATAGACGTTCCGTTTAGCCACAATACAAAAGTTACAGACAGCTAACAAACAGACGGACGACACATCGTACCATATAAGTGCGCTGTTAGTAGGCCTACGGTTCGCAGCTAAAAACTAGGCTAAGTGTGCTAAACCGAAACACTTAGCAGCAAAATGCGAATGAAACCTTTTTCACAGAAGTAATGCATAACAGATTAAAATGTTATTTGTATATTATTGCAAGTTTTTTACAGTACTAAACGAGTGTTTACTACATGAGCAAATAAATGCCATTATTTTTAAATAATTACAGTTTAAAGTAAAACCTGCCTTAGGCTACTTGAACTTTTTATGGATAGGCCTACCGAAACACCAATCAACACACAGCGAAACATGTCCACACAAAGTGAAACACCTATTTGTAAAGTAAACTACATCTGTTTTATTACCGAATGTTGTTAAAAACGTCTACTCAAGTTTATGCTAACACCAGAAACGGTATAATACTGTCATAGCAAGCATCACTGGCGAAGCCAGCACTGCCAAACTTCATCAATGTAGACAATAGTGTCGTGCCAAGATGGGAGCAGCATTTTGGAATGTGTCCAGACAACGAAAGACAAAAGCGTAGGTCTGTGGTGGCCTGTTTTTCTATGTCCGGCGGTTGTCTGTCGACCGCCGCCCATCGGCATCAGCAATGAGGATGACCGAAGGAAAGACAAGTATACTTACTTACTTACGTCGCACTGCAAAATTGCATTTCAAACGTAAATCTAGTTTTAATCGGTAATTTGTATAGCGGATGTTGACAACTTTTGTAGGTTATTTCATGCATAAGTCTTTGGGTTATTGATACATTTGAAGTAGGTTTGGTATTAATCTGTACTACACGGCTTATTATCAGGCTACAGCAATTATAACTGTTGAAAGCACCTCTGTACGCAGTAGGTACGGTTCTCCATAGAGCACTTGCCGTCGAGTAAGGCCAGTGTAGAACAGTTATTGATGATGCGACACAGCCAGCTACAGAAACAGGTGTTGGCGTTATATCGCCAGTGTCTGCGTGTGGCATCCAGTAAACCCGGTGCCGTGGAATACGTACGCACGGAGTTCCGTAAGAATGCCATCATCAGCAAGTCAGAGGTTGTTGATATAAATACTGCAGATTTTTTTCTCATTTTTCTTCTTCTTCAGTAGATGGTCAAACTTCAACTTGTTGAAGACTCCAGACCATGTGTGAAATTGCTTCTTTGGTATAAATGTTTGAAATTATCTTCACAAAGATATCATTGATTTCAGGTCACTATCAAGATGGGCAGCATACCAGTGTGTTGATTTTTTTTGTAGTTTTTTTAAAAAAGTGATCTAGCATTTGTGTTTTTGTCAGTTTGCTTCTTTTATTAAGCTACAATTAGTGATCTTTGTGAGCTATGTGTGTCTTGTTTAATATTCACCATCATACTGTATAAGCTTATGTCTGACAGTCTGTTTGCAATTTGTGTTCTGAACATAGTTGCCCAATGCTGAGCCCTGTTGGTACCTGGTTGGGTGACTTGTCTTTGGACAGGTCAGCGGTGCCAGAAACCACAAAGGGCAGCGAGGACAGCATCATGCTTAAGAGCAGTGTCCTCGTCCCCCCAAAAAAATTTTGGGTTGTCCGAAAATTGTCACAAAGTATTTGTCTATTTGGTGCTGAAGAAAACCATTTTGGGTAAATTTAGTTTCAAAATTAAAATTCTGAGCATCTGTAATCATCCCGGTTGGAAATTTACAACAGTCCGTTGGAATTCTGTAGTGTCTGTTGAAAAATCACAACTTTCTGTCCCACCTACTTTTTTTACTCACGATGCCAGCTGTGTTGATGGCTCTACAGAGGACCTGGACCACAGATAGTTTTCACATCTTAGTACTTTGCATTGCTTTCTGCTTAAACTATTTTAGACTGTATGCTGCCCATATACCACCTATAAGTCCTATATACCGTAACTTAGGGCATAATTAGTAATTACCGGAGTATAAAAATGTTCACCATTGCCAGTAAATAAAATTTTACCGCAAAACAGACCAAAACACACACAAATTCTTATTTGTGTAGAAAATACACTGGCACTAAGGAGAAAAAAGGAAATGCCTGGCAGTTAACCAAAAATGTAGACTTAGGCTATGTCTAAGAGTGTTCTAAGAAAAGAAAAGCATTAATTTACATTATGCAGATGTTCAGAGCTCAGTAAATCTTAGTCTAGTTACATCAAAAAGGGCACTTCTCTGCCCCACTGCTGCCCCTGGGACAGGTAGATCACGTCAGTATGTGACTAACGACCCAGATCAACACAGCATTCCATTCCTCTGAGATAGGTCTGAGATGGCTAGGGTTAAGGGGGTCACATTTACGTGTGTTGGGTGGCAGTTGATCCCACATGGCATGTCATGCTCCTCAGCTCCAAGATGGGTTCCCTGTCATAGATGTAAAAACATTTTTATGTTTTTTATAAAAGTATAAAAAGACATGTTTTTTAAAATTTTTTCAATGTTTTTTTTATTTTTTTGTTATGTTTAAAAAGATTTTTTTTAATGTTTTTGTGCTTTTTAATGTCATGTTTTTTCTTCTTGTTAAATTGTTAGAATAAATTGCTGCAGATG
>Ga0209671_1000900_pt1 | contig 22555 bp, 13 predicted proteins | sample WorMetHERISLAND2_2_FD_187401 | JGI IMG/M metagenome (GOLD analysis project Ga0209671, IMG submission 187401) | Marine gutless worms symbiont microbial communities from Max Planck institute for Marine Microbiology, Germany - Olavius geniculatus... | ecosystem: Host-associated > Annelida >... | reverse complement strand
TGTGTGTCAGGCTGGAGCTGGCAGTGTAAAGATGGGTGGTCAGACTGGGGTCAGTAAGGTGGTTCAGGATGTATTGCAGTCAGCTGTACAACAGTCGCTGGTCAACACTGCCAGTGCGGGCAGCAGTGCCACTGGTGATACATTCTGTGTCTGTCACATATGTTCAACTGTGCTTAAGAACCCAGGTCGTCTGCGTACTCACATACAAGGCACCCACCTGGGTATCAAGGCACATCGCTGCAAGATTTGTGGAGAGAGTTTTCAGTGGCCGGTGCAGGTTGCACGACACAAGAACCGTGTCCATGGCACCGATGGCAATCAACTGTTGATGTTCCACTGACAGTCGGAACCAGTTTATCTTTTATTCCAATTTGTAATATAGAGTAGTACGAATCATCTGCGTTATGTTTCAAATGACACATACTTCAAGCTGTATATCTTTGAAGTTCTTCAAATTAATCTTAAAAATTACAAGTGTTAGAAGTGTGTATAGGTCTTCATGGAAACCCATCTTCATGCTGATGAGCATCATGTGTCATATAGAATAACAACATGCCTTGTGTCTCTCGAGCCAGGTGAATTCCAGATGGTCAGGCCGCCACTTAGGGCGCGTTCCACCAACGTCGTTCATGATCTCGGTTTTGCTGAACCTAGATCAAAAGTTGAACCAAGTTCACGCTGAATTACGTTTCACCAAGTTGAACTCGGATCAGCTGATCCCATTCAGTTGAACAGCCGTTGTTATACCATTGACGTCGCTGATTGGTCAACCATGCTCAGCTTACGGGCCAACCATGGGGTTAACTACAGTGACGTCACAGTAACACGCAATGCTTACGAAACAGTCCAATACAAATTGGCCGTAATTTGTTCGATTTTTAAGCTTCCCGGAAGTTATCACACGATTTTCGCATCAACAGTTGCATGATAAAGTTCCGAAGATACGCATTTTGTGTTTCAATAGATGTTCGTTAATTATTCTATGTCCGTTGTCAAGATAATATGTTTACCGTAGCTATACGGCATAGCAACAGCACATCGACATTCTAGAATGCTGTTTATTTATCTATTAATGAATTCATCCGGCAAAAAGACCACAGATAACAGATATAGCACAAATGTAACATATCTAGATCACAAGTGTAATTGAGTTTAACGTCTTATAAATCGATACGAGTGAGTTTTTGTTGCTGTGGTTAGGGTTTGATCATATGTTTACTGTAGCAGCGAGACATCGCCACTGAAAAATGCGATTTATTCATCTATTTGTTAATTTATCGAGAACAAAGAGAGCATAAAACGAATATAGTAGAAATCTAACATATCCAGATAATCAGAATAATTGCATTAGAGGTCTTATAATTCGATACGAAGAAGTTTTTTAGACAGGATAAGATTCGAATCGGACAATTTTTTGCAGCAATAGTATCACGGAAAATATTTATTGCCTAGTGCACATGTGTAACCGCGAGTTGAACCGAGACCAAAATTTGGTCGGTGGTCAGATGGCAGTTTAGAATTGAATGGAGATCAACGCTTGAACCGCTTTGGTACAATGCAATTTACGGCTGAACTAGGTTCAAATTCAGATTTGACCCGGGTTCAAAGTTGAACGATGTTAGTGCAACCGCCCTGAATTAAACTTGCGTTAAGTACTTTGGCTTAGTAGAAGGCAGTGTTAACCTGGGTTACTGAATGGTTGCTGCTGCAGCTGCTGTGTAAGTGCGCATGTCACTGTGTGTCGGGCTGGAGCTAGCAATGTGAAGATGGGTGGTCAGACAGCAAAAGACTCTGGCTGCAGTAAAATGGTTTAGGATGTATTGGAATCAGCTGTTTATCAGTCACTAGTCAGCACTGCCAGTGCGAGCAGCAAGAGAAGAGCAGCAGTGCCGCTGGTGAAATGTCCTGTGTATGTCAAATCTGCTCAACAGTGCTTAAGAACTCAAAGTGTCTGTGTGATTACATACGAGACACGTGCCTTGCTATCAAGTCATATCGCTGCGTTATCTATGGAGAGAGTTTTCAGTGGACATCGCAGTTGATGAGGCACAAGAAACGTGTGCATGGTGCTGATGGCAGTCAAATGTTGATGTTCCACTGACAGTCAAAACCATTGTGATTTTCATTCTGATTTGTCATGTGGCAAATACAATGCAATATTACGGGTTATGTTTTCAAATGGCACATATATTGACATCCTTCTCTGGAGTTTTTGGGTTGAATGTTAGAAGGGCTAAGTGTATAACTTTTTATACGAACCTTCCTCTAGTTGCACTGCACCACCTGTAATATATAATTCCATCATATTTACTACTTCTTGAGCCAGGTGAACCCTAGCTGGTGGCTTGTCAGACAGGCACTTAATTTACTTACTTTGGATTGTTAGAAGGCTGTGTTAACCTGGATGGCTGCTTGGCTGCTGCTACTGCTGCTGTGCAAGTCCCCTTGTCTGTGTGTCAGGCAGGCGCTGGCAGTGTAAAGATGGGTGGCCACACAGTAAAAGATTCTGGCTACAGTAACGTGGTTCAGGATGTATTGGAGTCAGCTGTACAACAGTCGCTGGTTAACACTGCCAGTGTGGGCAGCAGTGCCAGTGGTGAAACATCCCGTGACTCCCATGTCTGTTATATCTGTTCAATAGTTCTTAAGAACACAGTGTCTTTGCGTAAGCACATACGTGGTGCCGACCATGCTATTAAATCACATCACTGCAATACAAGGGCCATCCCAAAAGTTTCCGGCCTCGACATATTTGACAGGAATATTTTTCACAATCTATACATCAGTGAAACATACATCCTTTACGAACTCTAATGAGTCGGTTGCGAATATGACGTCATTGTAATTTATGACATCACAGAGCATTAAATGGAACTGATTTTTAGCATCAACAAAAGAGGCTTGAGTCATTTATAATCATGGATAGCGGAAACCATCATTGTCAGATTTCAGATTTCAAAACAGATAATAGTCACTGGGGGTAAGGTCGTTGCTGTATGCATGGTGGTCTTGGTGTAGAAATTCATAGTCATGAAGAGCCACATGGGTAACTGTAGACTTTGGACTAGACTGCAGTGCTAAAATTTGGGGAAATTGTGCAGGACTTGCTCTCGGGCCCCTCCCAACCCTCATGCCCAGCAGGGGCCCATGTAACTAGTCACAAATTCTGACTGGCCTCACGTTAACACAACTAATGTAATTAACAGTTAAATTTTTAATAAAATTTTTCTGATACCATCAGATATTGGCATTGCATCGTATTTTGGCTAAAGTGCTTTGATTTCCGGGTACCACAGATTAGGCTATAGTATATTTACAGACCCAAATGAGAAATTCATAAACATAGATGTCAGGGCTTTCGTAAAATCAGATGCCAGGGAGCCCCACTTTTGTAAATCCAGCTACAGACTGAAAAAGTTTCGTGCAACAATCAATCAGCCTGGTTCAAATGCTGCTTGCATTAGCGCACCAAATAGTTTCAGCTTAGTGCTCTATGACGTCATAAATTACAGTGACGTCACTTCCGCAATTTGCTCACACGAATACGCAAGGTAGGTACCTTTTACTGATATATAGACAACAAAAAATTTTTGTCCAATATATTGAGGCTCAAAACTTTTTCAATGCCCTTCGTATTTGCATGAAGTCCTAATTGACTCAAGTGCTTTTATTTGCAGCTAGTGCAAATGTAGGCTATTGTATATTCACATATGCAAATGAGAACTTTACAAACGTATTTGTTAGGGCTTTCACAAAATCAGATGCCACGGGGTTTCACTTTGGTAAACCTAGCTACAGACTGGAAAATTGTCGTGCAACAGTGAGCCTGATTTTATGCTGTTTGCGTTAGCACTCCAAATCGTTTCGGTTTAGAGCTATGTGACGTCATAAATTACAACGACGTCATATCCGCAACCGACTCATTATAGTTTGTAAAGGTATACGTTTCACTGATGTATAGATTGTAGAAAATATTATTGTCTAATATGTTGAGGCCGGAAACTTTTGGGATGACCCTCGTATTTGTGGAGAGAGTTTTCAGTGGACAACACGGGTGATGACGCACAAGAAACGTGTCCATGGCGCTGATGGCATTCAGTTGTTGATGTACCACTGACAGTCAGAACCAGGGTGATGTTCATCCTGACTTAATGTGGCAAATTCATACTTTCGAGTTATGTTTCAAATGGAACATACATTGAGATATATTCTTTGCAGTTTTTGAGTTGAATGATAGAAAGTCTGAATCTGTATAGTTTTTTTACAAGCCATCTGGGAGCTGCAAAGCATTATTGGTTATATGGAGGTGGTTCTTCCTCCTTTTTGACATAGTTGAACCTAAGCAAAGCAGGACTATACTCAAATTGTTTACCTCGGATAGGTAGAAGGCTCTGTTGACATGGGTGGCAGGTAATTTGCTGCTGTTGCTACCACTGCTGTGTAAGTACACATGTTACTGTGCCAGGCGGGAGCTGACAGTCTAAAGATCGGTGGCCAGACAATAAAAGATTCTGGCTACCGTACGGTGGTTTAGGATGTATTGGAGTCAGCTGTACAACAGTCACTAGTCAACACTGCCAGTGCCAGCAGCAGTACCACTGGTGATACATCTTGTGTCTGTCACATCTGCTCAGCTGTGCTTAAGAACCCATTGTCTGCGTAGTCACATACAAGGCATCCATCTGGCTATAAAGTCACGTTGCTGCAATATCTGTGGAGAGAGTTTTCAGTGGGCAATGCAGGTGGCACGGCACAAGAAACGTGTCCATGGTGCTGATGGCAACCAATTGTTGATGTTTCGCTGAGAGGCAGGATCAGTGTGATTTTCATAAACACTTTCACGTAGTTTCAGTTTTTTTAGTTTTAATTTTCCATCTATTTTTCAGTTGTAAAACATTTTTGCTTTACTTGTGTTTTTATAAATTTTCTTTTTGCTTGGTATTACTGTGCTTTATTCTCAATTCTAGCATTCTGAACTATAGTTGCAGCATTTTTGTTGTAATGTTTTTGGTTTGTTTTTAGCTGTTTTATTTTTTAGTCCACCCGGAAACCGTAGTTTTCAGAGCTGACTTATATATTACTGGCATTTATTACTATTTTCTCCTTTTTCTTATTGAAAAATCTTTGAGCTCCATCGTTCGATTGCTGCAAAATTTTGCACCATGATGGAAAGTGTTCGATTTTATAATCCTGGTCCAAAATTTCAGGTGCCCTCCCAAATAAGATTTTAGGGGCTAAAAATGTGCATAATTAGGCCAAATTTCGAACGACTTTAAACTTTGACAGCGAATATCTCTAGAAAGGATGAAAATATTTAAAATCTGACAAGTACATGATGGATCGCGCTTACTCTGGCATTCGACGAAAAAGTCTGGTGAACTTTGGCTCAGAAATTTCAGAGATCTACGGGTCAAATCATACCATCCCAAATCAACTTTTTTGGACCCCTGGGAAGTATGTACTGAGCCCCCAAATTTTTTTGCAAGCGCTAGAGAATGACCAAGGCTTGCTAGCACACACCCCACTGGGGATGGGGTCCCCCAACAATATTTTTTCAAAGGGTTTAAAAATTGACTTAAAATTCACCGATTGTGTGCTTATAATTTTGGGGGTATGGGAAATAGCCGAAAGAAACTTTGCCACTTGACGTCATGCTAGGTGGGGTTGATAACACGGGTACAACTTTTATGGTGCTACATTTTTTTTAAATTTGGGAGGGCAAAAACGTCCAAAATTTGGTGTGATTTACGTCAACTTTCCACTTTGACTGTGAATATCTCTGGTATGCATAGAGATACAGCCAAGCAGATAACGCCATTATTAAGGATTATCCTTCCTGCATTGAACGCAAAAAATTGGTGAACTTTGGTCCACTAGCAAAAGAGTCATGGGCGTGCATGTTGACCCATTTGAAGTCAGCACTGCATGTTTTGCGTATGCTAATGCATTTGTGTTTGCATCACGTGACTTTGTACCACGGAAATTTTAACTCCCTAAATTTTCTCCCAATCAGACTTCCAGCGCTGGCAGACTCACGTTGAGCTCTGCCCCATATTTCTAGTTTCTTTAAATTTAGTTTATTTTTGAAACATTTTTTTGGTTTTACATAACATTGTTTGCAATTTTTATTGCCAATTTTGTCACTCTGTTGTGGGTTACTAAAGGTTTGTGCAGGAAGTTGCAATTTTCAGATCGATAGCTGCACATTTTTGACATGAGATATGAGTGCTCATTTCAGTTTTGCTTCTAGATTCTTATTTGCCCAAAATGAGGGATTTTTAGCCCCAAATATTGTATGATTTAATAAGAGTTTTTAAACATTAAAAATTTTTTACTATGGTAAAATTTAGGGGTGAGCAACTACCTTTTTATTGCCTCCCTTACACAATGCCATTGATTTTTTATTGGTAATTTGGTGACAATCACTTGTGAGAGACCATGAGACTGGCTATCTTCGTTTTTGGAAGTTAGAACTTTGATATTGATTTCATATAGTAAGCATGCATTATAGATTTTTTGGAGTAGGCACTGACGTGTGTTCATTGCACTGGTTTGACATGCTGTTAACATTTCTTGCATAAAAAACTTGATTACATAAAAATAGCGTGAGAAAGATACTGAGATTCAGCTAACGAGAAATGATTGAAATTAAAACTATGCTATCTTGTAACAATTATGTATGGGTAGCAGTTTTTGAACAGTAGTCTGAATATGATATAAGAAATGTCTTAAGATTGTCTTAGAACTGTAAGTCAATTTCATTTATTTAAGGGTTAAGAGGGAGGAAGCATGGTATGATTCTATATGACAGGTGATGCTCTTCAGCTCAAAGATGGGTTTCTGTGAAGAGCTATACACACATTTAACATTTTTAACTTTCAGGTTTTACTCAATAAGTTTAAAACGATATGGCTTGAAACGTGTCATTAGAAACATACCCCCACTATAAATTAATGTGCTGTGTTGGGTTCTTACTATTTTTATTTGCTGCGGATTGAAGAGCTGACATTTGGACAGCTGCTGATAGATGAGACCATAACTGTGTCACACTTGCATCTGTTTTAATTCTTGGCCATTATGTGCAAGTGTTTTTAGTTTTTGTGCTTATTTTTGTCAGTGTTACCCATGCGGCTATTATAGTTGTCGTCAGTGGCTTATTGAACGATGGGAACTATGACTGTTGCTGAGTGGCATTTCACTGTAGAGTAACTGCAGTTGTGTTAAAGTATTTTATTTGTGATGTACACTGTGCAATGGTTAATTCAATTTCAGTCATTAATTGACAGTTTAAACGATGAGGCTTTGACTGTCACAGTCACATTTGCATGTTGCACTTGTTTTCATGCAAGATTTCACTTATAGTCTATCATTGATTATTCATGATTATTCATTTTAGTGTATTATTATCTGTTATTGGATTGTCTTGAGACTAAAATTAAGTTAGTTCCATTTATAAAGGTTGAGAGGCAGGAAGCACGGTGTGAATCTTTATGACAGCTCGAAGATGGGTTTCCACGTAGAGCTATATGCACTGTTAACATTTTTAACTTGCGTTTAACTCAAATAACTTTTAAGACATATGGCTTGAAAGGTGTGTCATTTGAAACATAACCCTACTGAAGTTAATGTGATGTGTTGGGTTCTTACCGTTTTTATTTACTGAAGAGCAGACGTGTGGGCAGCTGCTGACAGATGAGACCATAACTGTGTCACACTTGCAACTGTTTTAATTCTTGGCCATTATGTGCAGGTGTCTTTGGGTTTTGTTCTTATTTTTGTCTGTTGTCCATGCAGCTATTGTAGTTGTTGTCAGCTGCTTATTGAACGATGGGAACTGTGACTGTTGCTGAGTAGCATTTCACTTTTAATTCAGTTATTAATGGACAGTTTAAACTACTTTTAGATGAGACTTTGACTGTGTCACCGTCACTCTTTTGCAACAGTTTCAATGCTGCAGGATTTCAGTTATTATCAATCTTTTATGTTTAAGTCAGTGTTACATGTGCAGCCATGGTAAGTTGTTTATTTGAAGTATGGTAATTTGTTTTAGGTGTGCACTGCACAGTTTAATTTAGTCATTGATGGACAGTTTGAACTGTGCGTTGTATTTAACTGTCAAGTCAATTTGATTATTGTGGTAGCAGTTTATTTGTGCGACTGATGGTCATAGGCTGGCTATTTCAGTGTGTATCATTACACACATCATTAAAATCATATTGTGTGACATTAAATCACAACTAACATGTCTTTGAAAATTTATACTGATGTTCACAATTATTGAAATAAGCCTACATGAGAGATATTGAAACATTTTTTCTTTTCACATGGTCATGGTGGCCACAACCCGAGATACTCCTGGAATTCTGCAAACCTGGAAAACTTCGATTTCTGTGCATTTTGAGGAAAAAATTGTAACAAACAAATTATTGTAGCCAGTGCGATTACTGTGGTGCAAAAATGCTCTAATATATGTTTACAGTATAGGGGCTCCACCTCAAATTCTGCTGCATGGGTTAGTTTACAATGCTCCCTAGATTATCATTACAATTTCTTTTTGTTGTGATAACCTACAGTTTAGGAAGTTTCTGGAAAAGACTAGAAAACTCGGAGAATTTTTTCTCTCCTGTTTTGTGGCCACCCTGATAGTGTTCTTTCATTCTCGAAATGCATCAGAATTCTTTTTTGGCCAGCAGGGAGTTGCTCTGTTCCCAGTGGTTTCTATCCCCCCAAATTTGGAATTGAAATCGGGCGCAACTCGCCCCCGTTTTTAGCTTAGATTTCCCCAATTTTGACTCAACATTTCCCCTGTATTTTGGGCTTCTTCCCCTCTAAAATAAAGGGGAAGTAAAAAATGGGGAGTTTTGTTAACGGTGCAGATTGTCCAGTAAAAATAGGGGGCAAGTTATGATTTACAACCTTAAGACTTCCCCTATTTTTCACTGGGCGCAATTAAAGCTGCCCCACCAGGTATAGAAATAGAAGCCACTTTCTGCACGTTGCTGAATACGCTTTTTGATGGTGATTGGGAGCTAAACCGCATCGTACATAAATGCAAGTTACTTTGTGCCGTCACATTGCTGTGGCTTAAGTAATGACCAACAAAATGTTCAGCATAATGAGTGTGGAGAAAGCTGGATGGACAAGAAGCATATAAAGGAAATTTAGACACAGTATGAAAATCAAGAAACAATACGGAAACAAACGCAAATGACTGGCACGTGCTACCTGGTACAGCAGAATGCCGTGTGTTAGATAAGAACGACAAAGGGGAGAAAGCTGATGCAAATTATACAACGCTCAAAAGGCCTAGAGATAATAGACAACTCTAAGCCTAAACCTTTAAACTTTGTTGTAGTCTATCACACGACCGATCTGTGTCTGACCGATAATAATAACGTTTACTTATTTATTGTTCGAGAATTAATTCACATTTTGGGCTGCTCTTTTGTTTTTCCCTGTGCGACTTCCGTTTGTATTTTGAACAATGTCTGAGATTTTTAATTATTTATTTCGTTGATATAGTTAGTGCATTGCTAACTGTCGGAGCTGATTTACAATATTTTCATTTGGTGAAAATATCTCCGAACTCGACATGGCAGAAACGTGCGTAAACGCAATGGAAAATTTGTCTGATATAATAATTAGAGTTAGGCAAATTGACGTTTAGTTATGTGAATTCGAACCGATTAACAAAACTATAACTGTAAGTCGCCAGTGTTATATATCTGGCAGGTAATGAACGAATTGGGACGAGTGGAGTTTACTGGGCGCCATAGGAATACACCTAACCCTAACTCTAAACCTTAACCCTAACCCTACACCTAACCCTAACCCTATTGGTATATATACGGTATATATGTGAAACAATAGGCGCAATGTATTTCTATGGCGCCCAGTAAACTCCACTCTACCCAACGAATTTTCAGTGCTCGGATGTGGGTGTGCTGCTCTGTGCACCAGTGATAATTCTAATTATTTTTTTGACAATTTCACTCATCAGTACTAATCGTACTAGTTGAAGTACTGGCGCGCTTTGCAATTTTTCGGATGTAGAACTTATACTGTGAATTTTCACACAGGATCTTAACTGCTCGGCCTGGCACAGCCGGAGTCATGAAAGGGTTCGACAAAACAAAATAATGAATTATGGAACTTTTGTTCCCACATACTTTCGCTCCTGGGTATGAAAGTTCCATGGAACTTTCGCTCAGTGAAAGTGACATGGAACTTTCACTCCCACAGCCAACGTAACGTGGTTACGTTCCCGAACACGAATTATGATTATTTAATTGATAAACTAATGGTAGTAAGGTGTTACAGCTTGTTCGTATTTTTGTACAGCTTCATTGTAGTAAAAGATGGCAGGATCTAGCAAATTATTTTATGAATTAATTTATTTTAAATTTATTAAGTTCCCCAAATTCTTCCTTAAATTGTATTAGTTTAGAAATTTTTTCTTAAATTGTATTTTTTGTCAAGTTTTTACCATTATATTAAATTTTAGTCTCTTCCTTAAACCTTTAACCCATTTTTAGTCTTTGGGAAAACCTTTATAGGCCTATAGCTAGGCTAGCTGTAGCATGTTCCTTATCGACAGATGGGCTTTCTTGTTTTGGACCTTGAGCATTTTCACCACATGCTAGTGTCCTATGATTTCATCTGCTTTTATTAAATGTGTAGGCCTATAATGTTAACTCTGAGTGAGGAGCGAAAGTTCCATGTATATTAGCGTTTTGTTGCAATTTTTACGCGCGAAAGCAGCTACTGCTTTCAACACGTCTTAGCTAGGGACCAACCGAATTCATGGGAAAAAATGCATGATTTCATGGCAGAATTTTTAAAAGGAGTCAAATTTCACGGAAAATTTACGGAAAGAGTTTCGGAAATTCACGGGCCCCACAGACATTATTTCGAGGTGCTGCGCTAATGCAAACGAAGAAATTTTGAGAACAACGAATATTTACTACACTAAGTCAAGACTCAAGACAGTCAATGTCAGCTACTTAGTGCTGAAGTGCGATATGTAGCAAACAGCAACATCCGTACAAAAGCTGCTGATAAATTAAACTAAAAGTGCTAAAATTCATGAAAAATCACGGATTTCACGGAAATCGGCATTTTTCACGGAAGTAGGCCAATTTCACGGAAAATGTCACGGCCGTGAAATCGTGAATTAAGTTGGTGCCTAGTCTTAGCCATCGCAATTCTGTTCGTTCGTTCGTCCATCTGTCTGTCACACGGGTGAATCAGTCAAAAACAGTGCAAGCTAGGATCACCAAATCTTCACCTTCGGCTGCCTGGAAGACTCTAGTTCAGGAACCATAAAGCTTTTCCATAAATTCAAAGGGGGTCATCCTGAACGAGGGCGCTAAGTGAGAGGGGGTGGGTGGGCAAAATCTGCGATTTTTGGCCAATAAGTCGCTGTATCTCAGTAATGGTGCGAGATAAGGCCTAGGTTACTATTAATCACTAATAGGAAATCGTACACTGGCTCTTGATTGGCGTCGAATTCAATGACCTTGGATGACTTTGAACACCAAAATATGGGGTTTTGTGGATTTTTTGGCGATCTTGGGCTGAGACACAAGTCTATATCATTCACAAGGTGGAGCCATGGAACTATCATTATGTGCATTTTGACTGTAATAAAGGTGTTGTATTTTATCCTAAATTCCCGCAAATCTAACTCAAACAGCAACAGAAACTTTTGTTGTACGATTTCGTTGTATTGTTAGTGCAATAATTTCTTATTTAGTACATTTCTCATGCACAGTATTTGGTGAAACAGCTTGCATACTCTACAGCGTAATTTCTGATATTTTGTTTGATGGTGCTGCCACCTCGGGAATCGGTTTACAACGCGCAGCACTAAACAAGGCTGATTGGTTGCATTGATTGACTTATATTTTTATGCCCAAAAGCAGCTACTGCTTTCATCGCCCTTTAGCGATCACAATTCTGTCCGTCCGTCTGTCTGTTCGTTTGTCTGTCACATGGGTGGATCAGTCAAAAGCGGTGCAAGCTAGGATTACCAAATTTTCACCGTCAGCTGCACGCAACTATCGTTATGCGATCCAGATAGAGAATTTGGTATTCTGTATATTAACTTAGAGTGAACACCCCAATTTTCAGCTAATATACTGAACCGGAACTGCTATAGGCTTTTGCGCATCTCATGAGCATTAGCTCAAATTTCTTGTTTTCTCAAAAGCATCAATTGCAAACCTTATTATTGGCTTATTAAGTGTTAACTACTATTGTATGAAAATGATCAGATGACTGTTCTGTTATTAAAAGTGCCTTTTGGGCTAACTTTTAATGCTCGGAACCATATTTTAAAAATTTGGTATTTGAATGTAGTTTTAGATCAATTTGGCCCCAACATGTTCCTGACAGAGATGGTATCTAGGTTTAGTTTGGCTCCATTAGAAATGGCTTGGCCCGTGCTGCCCAGCCCAGTGGTCCATGCACACACCTGATCTAGGTGTACTGTATATTTTGATGTAATAATCTTAGATTATATTACATAGAAGTAGCAGGTTACTGCTTACTAGTCATGTTGTGTTAAGTTGCATGTGTCATGTGCTGTGTAGTGCTGGAGCTCATGCTGCTAGCTTTCAGTCAACTGATGGTATGTCTTGTTGTACCTAACAAATTCTGAATGTGTTTGTGTTATAACTGATTTTTTGAAAGGCTTAGATTTCTTAGCAGTCTGGTAATGAAGTGCTGTAATTTTGTACATTTTTGTGTGATTTTTTTGGTGACATGTACTTTATGATGCAGACTTATCATAAAGCACGGTATTGCACAATAAAGTAATCCGTCTGTCACTGCTAATGTATTGTGGCCATATACACTGTGTCACAAAAGTATCCCCAACATTTTCAACTGTAACTTGAAAACCAATTATCAGATTTTGATAATTTTTGGTACAAATATTCTTGACACAACTTGCCAACAAATGACCATTCAGTTTCCCACCTCACTCAGCGTTTGTTTCTGCACTACCTGGGGAGAGCACAACCAGTGAACTATCACTTTTTTATCCAGTACGATGTAATTGCTTAATTAACATAAAGGGGTAAAAACACATTTTGTTCACATTTCAGACACTTTGGCTGACATTTTATCCAGTTGTCCATTTTTCAACTGCCTGCAGTGAAATTGCTTGAAGTGTTGGCCCACTATGCAAACACAGGCAAGGAGATGCTTTCTCTATTCATTGACAGCAGTATTGATCACTGCAGACCAATCCAGGCTCTACCAGTTGCTTCTTGACTTTGCAAACATTTCTAAACTTCATCTGGTAGACACACTGCTGCAAGACCTGCTGTTGGGGTCGACAAGTTAGGGTAGATGGAATTTATTGGCATTTTAACACGTATTATGCTTGCTCTGCTTTTCCCAGTATAGTGAAAAAGCAGATGTTGGGTGAGGTGGAAACTAAAACATTTATTTAATAGCCAGTTGTGTGGGAAATATTTCTGCCAAATATTATTAAAATCTGCTAATTTTTATTCAAGGCACGATCGATAATGTTGGGGATGTTTTTTTCTGGTTTTCTTTTATTTTAACACATATTTTGCTTGATCTGCTTTTCCTAGGTAGTGCAGAAGCATACATTGGGTGAGGTGGGAAACTGAATGATTATTTGATGGCAAGTTGTGGCAGGAATATTTGTACTAAAAATTATTAAAATCTGGAAATTGGTTTTCAAGTTACAGTCGTAAATGTCGGGGATACTTTTTTGAGACACAGTGTATGTTTTTTACTTAGAAAGTGAATAACAAATATCTAGCTTCCGGTGTTTGCTTTTCAGAGTCCTAACATCAGCACTAGTTGCTACTAGTTGCAGTTAAGCATCCTCAAATTTCACGTGAAATACATTGCTGTTGCACATCTAGTCATTTATTTACTCATTCACTAGTGTTATTCACTAGTGTTAGTGTCACTAGTGTGACACCCAGAAAAATGGACTGGTTCGATACAAATCGTCACTGTGTGTGTGGGTAATTTTCAGTGATGCATTGTGCTGAGATTAAGACAGAGGAGGATGCAGATAACGACAGTGCTGCAGGCCAGCCGGACATGGAGAAGCGTAAAACGTATGCGTGCATGATGTGTGACAAATGGTTTTCACACAAAGGCAACCTGGACGTTCACATGAGAACACATACAGGAGAACGGCCTTTTCAGTGTTCTGTCTGTGACAAGCGATTTGTCACCAAACAGAGGTTTCTGTCTCTGAATTTTTTTTCTGTAGTTTTTATTTGCGAAAGCAGCTACTGCTTTTAACACGTCTTAGCTATCGCAATTCTGTTCGTGTGTCTGTCTGTCAGTTTGTCACACGGGTGGATCAGTCAAAAATGGTGCAAAATTGGATCACCAAATCTTCACCTTTGGCTGCCAGGAAGACTCTAGTTTCAGGAACCGTAAAGCTTTCTATAAATTTGAAGGGGGTCACCCCGAATGAGGGCACTAAATGAGAGGGGGTGGGCAAAATTTGCAATTTTTGGCTAATAAGTCGCTGTATCTCACTAACAGTGCGAGATAGGGCCTAGGTTACTATTAATCACTAATAGGAAGTCGTACACTGGCTCTCGATTGGCGCTGAATTTAATGACTTTGAATGACCTTGAATGCCAAAATACGGGGTTTTATGGGTTATTTGGCGATTTTGGGCTGTGACTCAAGTCTATATCATTCACAAGGCGGCACCACGCTACTGTCGTTATGCGATCCAGATAGAGAATTTGGTATTCATATATTAACTTAGCATGAACACTCCAATTTTCAGCTAAACTACTGAACCGGAACTGCTATAGGCTTTCGCGCATCTCGTGAGCATTAGCTCATATTTCTTGTTTGTTTAGTCAGCAGGTATGTAGGTACAGTAGGCAATTTATGTAGTGCATTAACTGTGAGAAACCTCGAATGCATTTGGTGAGTTATTAAGAAGAGGAGTATGGTGGTTTGAGAATTTGAACTGAATGTAGACAGAGTGTGCTAACTTTAGATAGTTTGGAAGAGTGTTCCAAATAGATGTGCTGGCAGGTTCAGGTGCATGCCTGCCATATGTTGACGTAACAATTGCTGTGCTTATTTGTGTAGTTTTAGAGGGATTAGATGGCCAGGCTGAGTTTCCTTTTTGATGGTACATTATTAATAGTCACCAGTTTAAATACTATTGCAGTTTAATCTAGACTGTAGATTGTAGAATAACATAATTTTGTTGATGCCCTCATACATAGGTGACAGATTTTATGTAGATAGGTGAGCTGAGTCAGTCAGCATTGTATCTTCTGTGATATGGTATCTGAGTGTTAACAAGAAAATATGTAGTTAAATTTGCTATTGCTGGTGAGTCTGTGCAAACTTTGCATCTAATTATGATGATTGGCATTGATTGCATTTAGGTTGATGTGGCACCAGACAAAGCATGTGGATGCTCCTTCGTTGGAGTTGGTTGGTGCTGGTGGAAATCACTTTTCCGTACAGAAGAGCAAGCATCTGTGTACACAGTGTGGGAAACACTTTGAGAGTCGCAGTGCGCTGACGATCCATTCCCGCACTCACTCCGGGGAACGTCCCTATGAATGCACGGTCTGTGACAAGCGCTTTGCCTGCCACGGACAGCTTGTACGTCATGGGAAAATCCACAGCGGGGAAAAGCCGTTTCAGTGCTCGACATGTGGGAAATCGTTCGGTCGATCGGAGCATCTTCGCGTACACATGAAGTTTCACAGCGGCGAGAAAGAGTACCAGTGTTCCGTGTGTAAGAAACGGTTCACGACGAACAGTGAACTGATTGTCCACAGTCGAAGTCATACAGGCGAGAAGCCATACAAATGCTTGGAGTGCGGGCGCTGCTTTGGTCGGTCGGGCGAACTTGACCGTCACTTGAGCGTGCACACTGGAGCTAAGCCGTACGAGTGTACTGTCTGTAAGAAAAGGTTCACGCGTCCTGGGAGTCTGTCTCGGCATGGGATTGTTCACACAGGGGCCAAGCCATTTCATTGTTCGCTGTGCGCGGACGTGTTCAGTCAGTCAACGTATCTGAAGAAACATCTCAAAATTGTGCATGGAGTTGAGACTCGAAAGTATGTCCCAGAGGATGTGGCACCAGATAACACTGAATCTACCATCGGTATGCTCAGTTGTATGTTATTTTCATTTTTACTGCATATGATAGGGGGTGACTGGGAAAACTACAAGTGTCCGCTTCAGGAAATTTTGTCAAGTATTGGGCATTTAGTCAGTTATTAGGGTTAGAATGATACCAAAGAAGCTACCCAATACCCAGTACCCAATATTATTCGGTCATGCCGATACCAATACCAATACCCGTCGGATCGTCAGCTTCCTGCCACATGCTGTCGCACTGTCATAGTTAGACACAGGAATGTCGACTTGAAACGACTTGTAGTGAAACCGGCAGCGCCAGAAAATTTCGACGGTGTCACTACTACAGATCAACTTGACCCGACTTGGAAGGCCCAAGTCAACTTGATCGACCCAACTCACAGGTCTAGCAAAAACAGCTGGGATCATGGGATTTGGGATTTCAGGATTGCATTTCTTAGTTTAATTTATAAACCACTTGTTTAATACTTACGTATTAGCAGCTTTTGGAAGCTGTGCTGAGGATCGTCCCCCCTTTCTTATCAGGCTAAATATGCACTAGAATGGCTATTCCATGCTTACGACCAGTAGGAAAATGGTGCACTCAATGATTGATAGAAATGCAGCGAATGGTTTTGCCTGCTATAACGTGGCCACCATCCATTCTGCTATTTGCATAATCAGCAAGTGGCTAGTGGTCACGTGGCCAAATGATTTTCTGATAAATGCCACTGGGCGTGAGTGTTCTAGTTTATGTTTAATATCATAAGTGTGTGTGCGGCAGTGACAAAGAAACATTACTTGTGCAGGAGTGGATGCTACACCAGTGAAGTTGGAGTCAGACAGAAACTGCAATGCTGAAACTAGTTCTAACAATCTCGGAGAAGTTTCATTCAACTCAGAACAGCAATTTGTCACACTGACTGACCATCAGCAAGGTCAGTCGGTTTAGCTACTTCTACCCACGATGAGGATGAGTTTAGCTAACTCAGCCTCCTATCCCCAGTGTGGCTTGGTGGCTCAGTGGTTTAGGGCATTGGATTTGTGATTAGAAATTTACGAGTTTGACTCCTGGCTGCTGTGCTATTTTGTAACGACTCTGTGCAAGTTCTTCACACCCATGTGCCTCTATTGCCACGCAGTACAGTTTGGTTCAGGCTAAGGAGTGGTGATGCTCTGTGGCTGGGAAGATAATCATAGGTATGGCATCGCACTGGGAGGAAGCAGAAAGGAAAGAGAGATGAGTAGGGACCAACTTAATTCACGATTTCACGGTCGTGACATTTTCCATGAAATTGGCGTTCTTCCGTGAAAAACGCCGATTTCCGTGAAATCCGTGATTTTTCGTGAATTTTAGCGCTTTTAGTTTAATTTATGACAATTAAAGAGTTTCATCAGCAGCTTTTGTTTGCTACATGTCGCACTTCAGCACTAAGTAGTTGACATTGACTGTCTTGAGTCTTGACTTAGTGTAGTAAATATTCTTTGTTCAGAAATTTCTTCGTTTGCATCAGCGCAGCACCTCGAAATAACGTCTGTGGGGCCCGTGAATTTCTCGTGAATTTTAGAAACTCTTTCCGTGAATTTTCCGTGAAATTTGACACATTTTGAAAATTCTGCCGTGAAATCATGCATTTTTTCCTGTGAATTCGGTTGGTCCCTAGAGATGAGCATTGAGCACCCCATCTGTGCTCCATATGGGACATGGTCCACTTTGCTTAATCTTTTTTTACCCTCATCCCCATGCAGTTCTTGAGAGCTGTGGCCATTTGCTGTGCTGTGGAATGCATTTACTGGCTAGATGAGATGAATGACATTCAAGCCATATTATTACACTTTTGTTCAATAGTTAAAATTGTGTACATATGAATATTTCATTGGTTGATATTGTGGTTGTGTGTGAATGTAGGTAGATTATTATTGTTGTACTTAGGTATTGTGTTTGCTGTTGAGAGTTTTGTTGTCAGTACCAGTGCAAGTGACTCTGAAATGACCTGTAGTGTGACAAGCAGAATGTAAAGCTTTGTGAGAAGATTTACTTACTTACTTGTTTACTGTTGTTATGTAGCAGAGAACACAGCAGTTGATGATAAGCCGAAACGTTATCCGTGTCCTCTGTGTGACAAAGTGTTTACACAGCGAGGTTCACTTGTCATACACCAGAGGTACTATTGCCACTCTAACTTTTTTCAGACATGCAGTATAGCACATAATTTGATCCACAACAAGTAGTAACTTTGTCGGATAAAAGTTATGTCATTGTGCAGATTGACTGTGCAAGTCCTTAACAGAGCATGCTATATTTGATGAATGAATCCGCAGCAAGCTCTTCTTCCCATTAGATGATGAATTTATGTAACTTATGCTGTAAGAAATTTAGTGAATGCTTAGGCTTTTTAATGTGTCTGAAAACATCTTGTGTATTAATTGTGCCACTATCAGTACCACTCCATCACTACTAAATTTGGATGGATTGTTGTAGCATTGTAACAAATTTTTGTGCATGATTCGTGTTCATGTATCTTCTTTCTAACTTTGCGTTTTAATGTTGCCTCATCCAATGTATGCTTTTTATAGGTTTTATTTAGGGCAGCTGTAAGAACAAATTGTCTGGTTGTACCCACCACATTACAGTGTTAGTGTACTGGATCTTATCGATTACATTGGTAGACAGAATGATTGTTTGATTGAAATATTGTTACCTAATCTGCTGTTAGGTCTCACAGTGCTGAGAAGCCTTACCAATGCTCACTGTGCAACAAACGCTTCGTCACTGCCAGCAGACTGCAGCGGCATGAGGCAAAACATGCTCTGGGCAATTCCCCGAATTCCCGGTCTGGTCGGACGAAGCATGTGTGCGCGGAGTGTGGCAAGTCATTTGAGAACAAGAGTTTACTGCGGATTCACGGCCGGACGCACTCAGGAGAACGGCCATATGCTTGCAGCGTCTGTGACAAACGGTTCACCCAGCAGGGTCATCTGGCGCGACACAATCGCATTCATACTGGGGAAAAGATGCACCAATGCTCACTCTGTGGCAAGGTTGTATGATGATATGTTTTATAGGGATTATAACGATAAGCCGATATCACGATATCGATTGCCACCTACCAGTTGCTACGATATTGTGGGACAGACTGTGCCTACGATATCGCGCAGACGCCACCAGCACACGTCACCTGATTTATTCTAATGGATGGCAATAGCTGAAATAGCATGCAGACACAGCCGTCTGTAGGTAGGCAAAGTTTAGAGCTCACATCACAGTTGCAATAAATTGCATGACGACTGAGTGAGGGGTAGGGATGGGAAGGGAGAGGTCATTTTAATCACTCAAGTCAACAGACTATCAGTAGCAGAGCCCGGTGCGTGTTTGCTGTTGGCACTGCTACAGCTGCTGCATGACTGTCAGTATTAGTGGCCCTGGCTGCTGCTTGTTCCTTTTTCACCATGCCCCCCATCGTTGTCGTGTGGTATTCAGCTTATTCTACCCTTTCCTCCCTGACCTCCCATGCTCCCACTTGCCTTACCACTCAGGTCTCTGCTCTCACGATATCGTGATATGAATTGCTACGATAATCGATATGGATTTTTTGCTGCGATATACTAATGTTTTACTGATATGAACATGTGAAGAATTTGTGTATGTATGCCACCGCAAAGCTGCCCATTTCCTCGCATAAGTACACAAATTCTTGACTATCTACACATCAGTAAAATGCATCGGTGCATATTATCTCGTGAGTTTGTATCCCATTACACTGGTAGCATCAATCGTCCCCGCTGACGTTTGGTGCTACCATTGTAATTGGATACTAACCAGAGCTCAGAGATAAGACGCACCAATGTCTTTTACTGATGTGTAGATAGTCAAGAATTTGTGTACTTAAGTCAGTGAGGAAACGGGCAGCTTTGCGATGACATTTAGCACAGTGTAACTGGATACAATCCAAAGCTAGAGAAAAGATGCACTGATGTTTACTCTGAGCATATGTTTGCATCCAGTGTGACATGATAGAGAAAAGTTGCTTATTATTTTTGCCAAGAAGATCATATGGTATATCGGTGTTTATTTATTTATCTGGCCAATTTGTTCACACCAGTTCTGTTCGTTAGCAGGATTACAGAAGTTACAGAAATTTGCAGGGAGGGCACACTTTTGTGGCATATAGTGTTGACACCGGGCAAACACAATGGAAAAATTCCTGTGGTGTTGGCAGAGGTTTTCGCTCTCTGAATGCCCTTCTAGCTAAATTGTTATCGTCCTAATTATTGAGAGTATTATTGCTATTTTCTGTTGTGTGAAGGTATTCAGTCGTTCGGAACATCTCCGCAATCACATGTTGTCGCACGGTGGACGCAAGCCATTCAAGTGTGAAGTTTGTCGTAAGCGATTTACATCATCCAGTAATCTGGAGATTCATAGACGTGTTCATACTGGGGTCAAACCATACCAATGCACGCTCTGCGACCGAGCCTTCAGCCGCTCCGGCATCTTACAGAACCACATGAAGGTATGTTGCAGTAGTGGTAGTTGTTGTTGTACTAGTCGTGGTGGTGGTGGTATAGTAGTTGTACAGATGCACAGTCCTTGACCGAGCTTTCAACTGCTCCAGCATTTTACAGAACTTCATGATTAGAGGTTTGTAGCAGTAATTCTAGTAGTGGCAGTTGTTGTTCTTGTAGTTGTTGTATTAGTAGTGGTAGTAATAGTAGTTGTTGTTATTTAGCAGCAGCAGTAGTAGTAGTAGCCACACCAATGCACAGTCTGCGACCAAGCATTTTGCCGCTCTGACGTCTTACATACCAACATGGAGGTTCGTTGTAGTAGTTTTAGCAGTAGTAATACTGCGACTACTAACATAACTACTGCCGCTGTTGTTGTTATAGGTGCGCACAAGAGAAAAGTCATATGAGTGCATTGTATGTGGCAAGAGGTTCAGCCAATCAGCTTGGTTACTACTACTATCACTTAGGCTGCTACTACTGAGACTATTTCTGCAACTGCTACTACGACTAATGCTACTACTACTACTAACACTACTACTACTACAGCTGTTGTTGTTGTTGTAGGTGCACACAGGAGAAAAGCCGTACGAGTGCAATGTATGTGGCAAGCGATTCAGCCGGTCGGCTCTGTTGACGTGGCACAGCCGTATACACACGGGGGTTAAACCGTACCAGTGCTCGCAGTGTGGCAAAGTCTTCAGACTCAGCGGAGTGCTGAGGACTCACATGAAGAGATTACACCCAGGCTGCGACTACGACACCACTACGACACAGCAGCAGGATGACTCCACCGACGATGAGGGTAAAACTACACGCACTGCTACTACTACGCATGCTACCACTACTCACACTAGTACTATTAGTCACATGAAGCGACTACATCCCAACTGTGACTGTGACTATGAAACCACTGCTACACAGCAGCAGGATGACTCCATGACATCATGTAGATTATAAAACTAATAGATGTTACCACTTGAAACTTTTGGACATAATTGAAAACCATAATGCAATTTGAAATTACAAATTACATGACCATGTAAAATTGAATTACCAATTACAAATTACATCAAAACCAAATGTAATTGAATTACAGATTACAATTGTAATTGCTTAGCTCTGGATCACATTCGATGCAAATTCGATGCAAATTGTCCATTGAATTTGCCAGTGAAAAAAGTTTGAAAATCGGTCAATAATTGGCGAAGATATGGACAAACGTAAAGTGGCACGTTTTATGGCCCACTTTCTACTACTATTCACTCTTAAGTACTCATGCTGGATACATTGTCAGCAAAGAAAATTCGTATTTTTTCCCAGAGAACATGACCATTCTAGCTGGCCTGTGCCCTGCTACATGTGTTATACTGCTTTTTGTGATAGCTGTTAGCTGAGTAACTGCTAGAACGATTCTGAGTGAAACATGTTTTTGGATGGTGATCATGGTTTCGATGTTTTTCAGAATTAAGTATTAATTAGTTGTTAATTTCTGCAAAGTTAGCTGTTAAAAATTCTTAGTCTCTATCAGGTATTACAATTAAATATGGTTTTTGCTTCAAATATGGCAATGTTTGCTAGCCATGGTATATATGTGTGTGTGTGTTAAGATGAAAATGTTTCTAGTTGGGATTTGATGAACCGGACAAGAAAGACAACAGAAATTGGTGATCAGCCAAGCACCGGTAATTACTACACTGTGAGGCATAAAAAAACGCCAAAAAATTTTTTTACCATAACTTGGAGAAGGGTTATCCAATTTTAATAATTTTTGGTACGCATATTCATGACACAACTGGCCATCAAATGACTGTTCAGTTTCCCACCTCACCCAACATTTGCGTTTGCAGTACCTGGGGAAAACTGAAAAAGCAAAATATTACATTTTTATTCAATGCAGTGTCATTTTTTGATTAAGATAGTGCAC
>Ga0209671_1000899_pt1 | contig 22566 bp, 16 predicted proteins | sample WorMetHERISLAND2_2_FD_187401 | JGI IMG/M metagenome (GOLD analysis project Ga0209671, IMG submission 187401) | Marine gutless worms symbiont microbial communities from Max Planck institute for Marine Microbiology, Germany - Olavius geniculatus... | ecosystem: Host-associated > Annelida >... | reverse complement strand
TTATAAGGCACTGCACACTGGCCATCCACCTTACCTTACTGATCTTCTGCAGTATCATAAATCCTCAGTGTCCACACGCTCTTCTACCAGTCAGTTACTTGCAATTCCCCGGCATAACTTATCCTTTGGTTCTCGTTCCTTTCGCGTCTCTGCTCCGAGAATTTGGAACTCCTTAACTTCTCAAATTCGTCAGTGAGCTACAATTGGCTACATTCAGATGTCACTTAAAGACCCACTGCTTTCAGTCAGCCTTTTCTGCCACCTAGCGTCCATCATCCTATGCACCCTGATTCTTTCTGAGACTTTGGCACTTTATAAATCATTTACTTACTTACTTACTTACTTATAGTGTACTGATGTATTGTGTGATGCTGATGTTTGATTTCTAGTCAAGTGGACTACCGTGCTAAAGTATGGTCATGCAACTTCTGTTTTCAGCGTAATCAGGTAATTTGTCATGTTTTGTCACCTTGTTGTGTGTTTAGTGTGCTTATTTTTTTATTCTGTGTCTAGAAGATCATTGACTGTAAAAAGACCTTAATGGTAGAGTATTTTAGGGTATCATCAGTTACCTAAGGTTGGTCTGGAAGATGGCCATAAAATGGTCATGTGTTTTTTTTTGTTTCTGTGAAGTGTTATGATATCAGTGAATATGAAATGTACGTAAATTGCATATAGATCTGTGATTGTAACGTATATGGCATCATTTTCGCAGAAATGTAAACTTTGAGAAATACCAGATCTAATGGTTTAGATCATTTTGTTGTATTTTCTTGCTGGATTAAAAGCATTAATATGTATTTGTGTTTTCAGTTCCCTCCACAGTACGCTGCAATATCTGAACAGCATCAACCTGCAGAGCTTATTCCACAGTTTTCTACGCTTGAGTACACCCTCACTGTAGGCATTCTTGTTGATTGTGTATGGCAGCATATTAGCTAATTTTTTTGCAGAGATGTTCATGTGAAAAACAAAATTTGGCTTATGATGCTTATATTTTGTTGAAGTAGATGTGAAGACAAAGGCAGCACATAGAGATTTCGTGATCAGTTTAATAGTAGCATTTGGTGTACAAGACTTGTTGATCAGTCTAAGAACATTGATAACACCGGTGTGATGCACCTGGTGACAGATATTTAGTTTTTGTTGTTTTAGTTTCAGTATAACAGTGGTCGTACCACAGCCACTGCATGAATTTACCAGATTCATCGGATGTGTGTGTAGTAAAAATCATGAATATGGTACTTGATAGACTGTAGTGAAGTAGTGATTGATGCAAGTCGGACTAATGGATAATAAAATGTAGACGATTCAGAGAGGAGGAATCACTTGCCAGTGTGTCGTTGACCTTCTGATCTGGAATAACTTTAATTTAAACAAATACATCCAGTTCTTACGATAGTTTTAGTACCAACTCATCTTTTTCAACCTTTTCAAGCTTTTATCCAGCTATTTGTTGCACTTTTATATCATACATTTTTCATTCCGTGACTGGAAAAGTCGGGGAATCTTGCTTCAGAAAACCTGTAGGAACCCTAATTGTAGTAAATTTACATTACGGCACTGTTTGCTGTCTGCTGTTGTGGTGTTGCAGAGAGCTCAGAATAATCCACCAGTGTTCCTGCTGGTTCTTGACACGTGTCTGGACAACGATGACCTGCAAGCCATCAAGGTTGTTGAATGTTCCAGTTGTGCAAAACTGCGCGACGTACATTGACAGAAACTGATATCAAACTTAATGCTGTCAAAATGCTGCTACAGTTGAATTGTTTTAAAAGATTAAGAGTTTCGTTTTGGAAGTACTGGTTTATTTTGACCCATATACAAACATTTCAGTTTATTACGAAGGTTGTAAGGCTGAAATTCTTCTGCTGATGTTTTAGGAAATGTCTCAGCTTTTATGTTGGCAGTTTGGCACATCCTGGCCATCTGGCAATAATATGTATTACATTTATATTCTCAGTTTTGTCTTTTTATTGTACTATACATGAACTGATACCTGACAGAACAGTGATGTTTGTATTGCATCTGCTTTGTCTGCTTCATGTCAGTTAAGTAACTACGTGTAGTCTGCCGTACCACATGTAGATGCTGTATTTGTGATTTGTGTTCATCTGTTGAAACATCTGCCAGGTGTGCTTTCATTTCTGCTGCTCCATCTGCCGGGAATTTTTGTCTGCTTTTGGATTCCACTTCAAGCATTTTTACATCTCTTTGTATGAATACACCGTGTGTTTTTATTTACAGTTAACTTGCTGTATAGATCGCCTACTTACTTTGTTTTCTGTCACTGTCTAGGAGTCGCTGCAGATGTCGCTGAGTCTGTTGCCACCGAACGCTCTCGTTGGACTGATAACATTTGGCAAGATGGTGCAAGTGCATGAGTTGGGCTGTGAAGGGTTCTCCAAGAGCTACGTCTTCCGTGGCACCAAGGACTTCAATGCCAAACAGATTCAGGTCGGCTGGAGGAGTAGTACAGTGAAAGCTTCATAGGTCACGTAGTGGCAGCTAGGTATTGGACATGGCAGCATAGAGGCAGATTGCATTGTTATGCTTTATCTGCTAAATCGCTGCATTCTCAACATGCAGGCAGCAGCTTAAGACATTTTGTATAGTGTGTACTATGTGAACAACATTAGAATAGCTATATCACGTCGTCATGTAGTTCAATTTTAGCATCTTCATTTTTCTATGTTTTTAATTTGCAACATGTTTAAGGATGCATTTGTAATTGTTTATACTATTTGGACATAATATTATAGAAAATTGTGTTGTAATTACAGTTACTGTGTGATTGTGAGCAGGAGTTGCTGGGCATTGGTCGATCAGCAGCAGGTAGCGCTGTGCACTCGACTCATTTGACTAATTCTCAGGGAGGTGTTTCTCAGCCACAGCAGCAACTGCCAGCTAACAGGTACAACATCATTTGAAATATACAGATTACAGAACTCGCCACAGTGCAGCATTGGAACAGCATACAAGTGTTTTGGCTGTGCACAGACTATAATTTGAACCTCAAGTTAGTAAGTAAGTGTACTTGTTAGTTGTAGTCGGTGCAGTTAAACTACAAAATACAGTGAGCTGCAGCGTCAGTCTATCACAAACTTTTTTAGTAGTCATTTGAACTAGTGTTGTGCCACTATAACGATACTGTCTCAGATATCGAGTATTGCGATACTACCGCGATACCAGAAGTGCATATAAAACGTTAGTCCACAGGCCCATCGAGATGGGAGAGAAAGGGTAAAGTTTTTCATATAGTGCATGCGCATTGCATGCCCATTGCATCCAGGTTAGGTCACGAAACGCCACAATGAACCAAAGATGTACTGTTTCGACAGAACACTCATCAATGGTACTGAAACAAGTATCATCATGTCACGATACGTGGCGTCGCGATATATTGAGACCTCTTCTATACTGGTATCGAAATGTTGGTACTCAGGATATTTATCGAGGTATCAGCACTAATTTGAACTGCTCATAACTTTGTTTCACTTTCAAGTTTGAAGTTGAATTGTGTCACTTAGGTTTTCTTCGGTGTGGCGGGATTGTGCCATATATATGAACTGAGACATGTATGACAGTATGTCGAATGACCGATACACCGTGATGAGTGTGTGCGGTGTATGTATAGGTTTCTGCAGCCGGTGCACAAGTGTGACATGATACTGACAGACCTGCTGGGTGAGCTGCAGCACGATCCTTGGCCAGTTGCACAAGGCAAACGACCACTACGCTGCACAGGCACAGCGCTATCCATTGCCATTGGCCTTCTTGAGGTCAGTGTTTACGCCTGATTGAATGATGTTTTAATGTTATAATTTTGGTGGCTGTTCTAATGTATCCTGTAAAATGTTGCATAAAGTTGTTCCCAAGCCATTAGGCCAATAGGTGGCTCTGAACTCCGTTTTCATAGTTCTCAGTCGAACAATAGTTTACACTGCTAGACCACAAATACAGAGCTAGTGCAGTGCATGATGTGTCTGCTGACATGAAGTTGTTGCTGGTGCTCAGTATGCCTAGTGTCTTACCCATGGATGGACAGCCAGGCTAAGTTAATTGGGTGGGTGGTTAAATTCCTGTAACGAAGTTTATTCGTAGGAATGCTATTAATCTTTACCATAGTTATGCCGATAGTAATAAAGAATGGCGTTCAATAATGTTTGTTTCAGTTGACAATACTGGTACTGTTAACATTTAAACAGCACTGCTATTAAGGCAACTCTGACAGATTGTTTGGTTGAATGTTTTGCAGTGTACGTATCCAAACACTGGTGCGCGCATCATGTTGTTTGTGGGTGGAGCTTGTACACAAGGTCCTGGAATGGTCGTTGATGACGAACTGAAACATCCAATACGATCACACCATGACATCGAGAAAGATTCTTGCAAATACATGAAGAAAGCTATGAAGGTATTACATTTAGAATATTGCATTAAAATAATACTAGTTCCTGCCACTTGTTTTTTTTAATTTGCAGTGTTTATTTCGTTTTATCGATAACTTTGGCATTGGTCATTCAGTCATGCAGTTAGTGTAAAATAATTATTACAACTAGATTTCCAAAATTTATGTTTAAAGGTTTTAAATATTCAATCATTTGATCGCAGTCATGCTGCATGTGGTATTTCTTTTGACATTATTCACAGTGAGTACAGGTGCTTGAAGGTTAAATGTGTAGTGTTTGATTAACCGGAATATTAACAGCAGACAAATATGTGGCTTTGTCAAAGTTATATGTAGTTTTAGTTTTTGCATTGCTGTTCTTTGCAGTTGCAAAAGCAGCACATTTTTCAACTTTTTATTTTGCACTGAGCAGCGAGCACATTCGAGCTTATTTACAGAACACTTTTTTCTTTCTGTCTGTCTACTCTTATGACTGTTTTTTAATGTTTTTATGTGTACTGCTGTATGACTTTTATAATAAATAAATATTAGTTGTTTAGTTATTGTATTCTACCATGCATGTGTCCGTCTGTTAGCACTATGAAGCGCTGGCTAATCGAGCTGCAAACAATGGGCATGTTGTCGACATTTATTCTTGTGCATTCGATCAAACTGGACTGCATGAGATGAAATTTCTGCCATCATCTTCCGGGTTTGTTGTTATTCACTTGGTCATATTCACACATTTTTGCCAGGGCTTGGGTTGCTGTCGAAGATGGTTTAAATCATGGTTTAAACTAGTTAAAATCGTTGTGCCAGAAACAGTTTTTTACCATCTTCTGCCAATTCAAGATTTGTTGTGCAGATTTTTGTAAAAACAAAAATACAAAGCAATACAGTTATTTTGTTTTTATATTAATTTATTGGCAGTAATTGTACATCAAAGCATTTGTGCTGTGAATGAGTAATTTTGATTACGACATATTATAATTTGGTGCGAGTTTCAGCTGTTAATATGCTTATACTATAAAAACTATTGTAATGATCATTTTTCAGTGCCTGTCAACTTAAACCAAGTTTTTGCCAATTAAACAAGTTTAAATCTTTTGAATGGCAGAAACCGGTTTTTGCTGCAAAAACCCAGCCCTGATTTACTGTGAATCAGTCACATGCATTAAGGCTGGCTTGTTGATCTCGGTAAGTTTTGTTACATATTTTGTATACTTGTAGCCGTTTTATTTGAAATCAAGTCTGGCTTGAGTGTACTAATCATTGTTTTTACATGCAACAGCAGCTACTGCTGTAGTGCGTCTTAGCCATTGCAATTCTGTCCATCCGTCTGTCTGTCACACGGGTGGATCAGTCAAAAACGGTGCAAGCTACGATTCCCAAATCTTCACCCTATATCCAGCCGATATCCAGCTATATCCAGCCGATACGACGTTAGCAGAGCGATAGAGGCAACCTCTGGTGACTACAAGTAAATAAAACACTATAGACACTATAGCCGCGGGTTGTACCGGTCTCTGGTGAAGGACGTAGATGTTGTTTGACTGTGTCAAACATGCATCCAGGCTGTTGCACGTTTCTGTTTGTGTTAGATCACTTGTTATGCCTGGTTTTAATGGTATCATCTGGCAACTGTGTGTACTGTGCATAGAGGCCACATGGTGATGGGTGATTCATTCAACACGTCTCTGTTCAAACAGACGTTCCAACGAGTCTTCTCTAAAGATGTGAAAAATGAGTTTCGCATGGCATTCAGTGGCAACATTGAAGTTAAGGTTTGTGATGAAAATGAAGCACAAAATATTGTCTGAAAATATCGATAGAGCTATAACGGTACATAATGTTGACTGCTGAAATGTAAATAATGTCTGTATATCAGTATTTGAATCTTGTACACATTATTAATTACTTGTGTTTCGGTAGCACATTGTTTTTGCAGAAAATTTTTGTTTGTGAATTTTTTTTCATCTGTTACTACTGCTTACTTTTGTGTCAGTTTTTATTTCATTGATTTCTTTTTGTAGTTTGAGTTCTGCTGGGTTTTTCAAATAATTTTTTGGGACTGTTTAGTGAGGTTTTACAGGCCGCATGCTTTCACAGCCAACAGCATAAAAACCTGATGGAGCTTCTGCTAGTTTTTACACATGACAGCAGGTACTACTATAGCTCGTCTTAGCCATAGCTATTTTGTCTGTCTGTCACACTGGTGGATCAGTCAAAAATGGTGCAAGCTAGGATCACCAAATCATCACCATCGGCTGCCCGGAAGACTCTAGTTTCAGGAACCGTAAAGCTTTTCCATAAATTCGAAGGGGGTCACCCCGAACGAGAATGCTAAATGAGAGGGGGGTAGGGAAAATTTGCGCTCTCTGGCGAGTGTAAATAAAACACTATGAATACTTAGCCAAAGATACGTCTGCACGAGACTGGTCACGCCTTTTGGTGAGTGTAAATGAAACGCTATAGATACTTAATGGATTTTGTTCCCAACGGGCCTTCAAACATGCACTGCTGTCACACATTCCCCTTTGCGTTAGTTGGGCTTTTCTTGTATTTGTCGTATTGACAGACGATTACTGATGTGTGGTAAATTTAGTCTGCATGCGTGTAACAGACGTCCAGAGAGCTGAAAGTGCAGGGCTGCATTGGTTCGTGCGTGTCACTAAATGTGAAAGGTCCAAGTATGTCCGAGACAGAGCTTGGTATTGGAAGCACCACACAATGGCGCACGTGCTCTCTTTATCCAAACTCCACTCTGGCGGTCTACTTTGAAGTTGTCAATCAGGCAAGAACCCATTCTTTTTCAGCCTTTTTATATATTCTGTGTGTGACTCAGAAAGAAAAGCGCACGAGTGAAACCTGAATAATACGCTTAATTCAATACTTTGTGTGCCTTTGGAATATGGCAGACAGTTGGGTACTCCAAATGCTAACTGAGATTGTGCAAAGTTTTGCTGAAAGTAAAACAGTCTCGTGAGATGATATTTCTTGTAATCAAGTATGATTATAAACTGTATTGATTCCATGTCAGTTTAAACATATCTTTTGTAAAGTTATGCTGCTGGAATTTTGTAAATTCGACATTTGTGAGGCATAACAGTTGTTTTGGTGATGGTGTGTATTGTAGCACAACGCACCAATACCACAGGGTGGTCGAGGTTATGTGCAATTTATCACTCAGTATCAACATTCCAGTGGACAGAGACGAGTACGAGTCACAACTATCGCCAGAAAGTCAGTCCTCTCACTCTCAGCCAACTTTTGTGATTGAAGTTGATAGTTAGGAGAGATTATTTTGGTTATACTTAATGTGCCAAGTCACAGGGGTTGTTATTTTTACTAAAAACAGATAGAAAACATTTATCATCTCTCCATTTTTTAAAATGAATGTTGAACACTCAGTGTGAAAATAATGATGATTTTAAATATCTGTATACTGGTACTGAAGTATTACTGATGAGTTAATCGTGAATTTGGTGTTAGCTTCACTTTCTTATATGTGATGAAAAAAATTGATAACTATTAAAAACTGCATTTGAAACAGTGCATTTATTTAGTACATTAAGTAAAGGGAGGGCCGCATTTTTATTCAGCATCTATATACATTTCTGTTGTTTTTTCTTAAAAACACGTTTTGTTATTTTAAAAAATTGTTGAGCATATACTGCATGTTGGCTGTGGTGTGTGGCTGTGGACAGTTGGGTGGATGCATCGGTGAACATTCCACACATTGCGGCAGGGTTTGACCAGGAAGCAGCTGCCGTGCTAATGGCTCGCGTTGCCGTCTTTCGTGCAGAGACTGACGATGGCCCGGACGTGCTGCGCTGGCTTGATCGCATGCTTATTCGACTGGTTTGACTCCCTGTTTATTGCATTTATATTGGCCATCTAATTGGCAGTGGGCAGAACACATAATCACTCTGAAGTGTTCGGTGTCTGTTCATCTCATGTGTGCGGACAAGATTGTGATGTCATTTGTGCGTTGATCTTCATCAAATTTGGGACATTACATCCCCATCCTATGCAGAAGAAGTCTCCAAACTGGGTTTGGTTAGCATCGTGTTACTAAATTTCTAAATTTGCACTTCTGCCAGTATTTCTGCAGCATTAACTCTACAGAGTAAGCAGATTTTACACCAAGTTTGTGACCGATGAGTATAGCAGTATTCAACTTTATATGGGATAGCTCCTAATTGGATGTGATCAGGGTCACATGAACAATGACCATATTTGTGAATTTAATCCCTTAACTAACTTAAATAACTTAGCATGTATTAAAAATTTTATGCATAGATTTTGACATGGCGTAGTTGCTGCTAATATTATTGCAGTGTCAGAAGTTTGGTGACTTCAACAAGGATGATCCAAGTTCATTTCGTTTCTCAGAGCAGTTCTCTCTCTACCCACAGTTTATGTTTCATCTTCGTCGTTCGCAGTTTTTGCAAGTCTTTAACAACAGCCCCGATGAGACGTCATATTATCGGTTCGTTTTTAGTGTATGTTATTCACATGGTTGTGTTTTGATAATTAAGTTGCAGTTTCTGTTGTTGCTATTCGTCATTTTTGTTCCAAAGATACATCATTTCAACTTGCTGTTGCCTTAGACATTGATCTTGTGTTATTCTTGGTCTTATATTGGTTTTGGTTGTTTTTAGGTTTTGTGTCTCATAAAGGTTAAACTTTGTGTAAAGGTTAAACTTTTTTGTTTTTATGTGTGCATGCATTTTGCCTGGAAAGGCCGTCCCCGAAATGACCTAAACGCCAAAATAAGGGGTTTTATGGATTTTTTTGGCGATTTCGGGCTGCGAGACACATTTAAAGAGCGAATTGCACCGAAACCAATTGAGATAGACATGGACAAGCTGCATATGAAATTTTCAGCATTAAACGCAGATTTTGATGGTCCAAGTCTCGATTTTCTAGATTCAAGGAAACTTGCGCACGAGGGCATCAAAGAGTGCCTCCGTAAAAGTTGTTATTTTACCGTTGTTGTCCAGTAACTGCTATAGGCTTTCGTGCATCTCGTGAGCATTAGCTCAAATTTCTTGTTACTGGTTAATTATGCTGAGAAAACATTGTGTTGTTTGTTGTGTGTTAGACACATGCTACTGGTGGAAGACCTGACACAGAGTCTCATTATGATCCAGCCGATACTTTATGCCTACAGTTTCAATGGCCCTCCTGAGGTCGGTATTGATGTCTATAGTTAGTGCTTTATAATTCGTGTAGTTTCATATATAGGTAGTTCACATTGTTTTTGTTGACAAATGTTTTTACCTGTCTCTGTTAAAAGGTAATGCATGCCGTGCCTCTCTGAGGCATAGGCGGAGTGCTCATCTCCCTTTCGGTGGTCATTGAGCCCGTAAGCAGATAAACCACTGAGTCCGTGACGCATGGCCAGTGCGACGCCAGACCTACGGTTACCTTCCCAGCTGTGTGGCATCACCGCCCTTTGGCTGGTACCAAAGTATACTGCTTGGTGAACAGAGGCACATATGTGTGAACAACTTACCCAAGGCTGTTACCTGGCAGTGCTCTGAGCCAGAGTCTGGGTCACCAATCTGGCTCGATACCGTTACACCGTGTCTGTGTGTGTCTCTTTTGGCCATCAGAATAGTCAAAATGTTGATGAAACTTTTAAAATTTTATTTTATTAGGAGTCAAGATTGATGACTTCCTTCACTTGTGTATTTCTTTGAGATGGCGGTACTAACTACTGTTGACTAAATGGCAGCAGTATATCTGGTCTGTGCTATCAAAATGCTGGTAATTGGTTGTGTATCACAGTAACATTTATTGAGATTGTTGTTGACATTGAGCCATTATCAGAGCGTTCTTTGTTGTTATTGTTATTGCACACCCTGCATGGCCATCATAATACAGGCTGCAATGCAGGTCTTGCCCATTTGTTTTTATGTTTGTCCATCTATCTAATCTGCTTGTTCTGTATGGACTCAGAAACAAAATGGTGCAGTTAAAGCAACGTTGATGTGAAAGTTTCCCCATGCAGGAGTAATTGATGTGTGCCATTTTCAGCTCAGAAGCTCAGCTCTTGACTGCATAATATGTCATCACTGAGCTGCTGACGTTGTTTGGAGGTTACAGTTGATGCGATGTTCAGTGTCTGGTAATGTGTGCGTGTGCAGCCCGTGCTGCTGGACACCAGCAGTATTCTGCCCGATCGTATTCTGCTCATGGATACGTTCTTCCACATCGTCATCTACTACGGCGAGGTCTAAGCGATCATTCAGATTTGTGCATTTTGTCTTGCGTTCAGTTCTGTTTGAACACTTTCGTTGTTACTGCGTGCTGCTTTAAATACTCCAAACATTTCAAATTTCTGTGCATTTGTCAGAATTTTTATGGGCATCAGGCACCAGATGTCCTAAAACGTGATAATAACAGATAGTGGACTAGTTGAAATAAAAACTGCCTTTTGCGCTCAGTATTAGCAATATGCGTGGTGATAGTGATAGTAGTAGTAGCAATAGCAACAGTATTGACCGTACCAGCAATATTCACAGTAGTAGTGTGGATCTCTGAGTTGTATTTCCTCGAATGTTATTAGTGGGCTGCACGACTGACACCCTGCTTGAATCGCACGAGGATTTTGCCTGCTGATCTAGCTCAGGATGCATTAATTTACGAAAAATTGACCAAACGTGTGGCGGTATGTGTACAGACGATGACACAGTGGCGTCGAGCCGGCTACCAGGATCTGCCAGAGTATGAAAACTTCAAGCAGTTACTGCAGGCGCCAGTAGATGATGCTCAAGAGATACTGCAGACTCGCTTCCCGATGCCTCGATACATTGACACCGAGGCCCGAGGCTCACAGGTGAAATCTCGCAATCATATTGATGTGTATAGAACTTAGCTTGACTACATGTCTGCCTAGAGCTGTCGTGCAGTTTGATGGTTGATGGAGAAATATAGTGAAAGCAAACAAAGGTCAGGCATTGCTGGGGAAAAATCATGTCGTAATTGTTAATTAAACATACTTCGTATTAAATAACTCTGTCTGCTCATTATTTTTGCTAAGGTGAACATAGTTATCGTTGGTGGAAATTAAGTAATCGAGCGATTCTGTCCATCGATCTGTGCCCGTGATGACTCACAGTGCAGAGTGAGAGTGACGTCATAATAGCAATGACGTCATTCTACAGCACAAGCAGCAATTAATGCAGGCGTTTAATGTTATTACTTGTCCTTTCCTTTTCTCTGTCGTGAACGACCCCTGTTGCCATGCCAATAAAATTTGGGACAAAATAGGCTATAATACACCTTCTACAAGAGATATCTTAAGATCTTTGCATCTAACCTGGGGTTTTGGAGGACAGGCTATTAGATGAGACTAATCTAATTCCACCACAACCATCCCTTGATGCCATGGCAATGAAATTTGAGATAAAATGCGTTATAACTCGGCTTGTATGAGAAATATCTCTGTGATCTTGGGGTCGTCCATAAATGATGTCACGTGCCGAGAGGGTTCACAATATCGTGATGATGTATGACATAGGGGGGAAGGGGTGAAAGGTTGCATCGTGTCACGCACGTCATATCTGCAGCAAGGTCTGGCCAGGGAGTTGTGGATGATATCACTAGTATACAAAACTCTGGTACAGCATGCATGGCGCAAGCGACAGAGAATGATGTAGGCCTACCACAGCCGGTGTCCCCACCCACGGCCCCCAGCGCAGACGGCCATGCCTCATCCCTGTAGCAAATGTGTCAAATCATACAAAAAAAATTTGCGTTGTGTTTGAAACTCATATAGATCTGTTGGCTACACTATAGACTGCAAGAAGATGGGGGTTAGGAAATTGTGACATCATATTTGAGGGCGTCCAGAGCAGCGTGATGAAACGTGATGAAGGGGGGGTTATTTTTTCCCTAAAATTGCATCACATCATTTATGGACTACCTCCTTTGCATAGTAGTAGTAGTAGTAATGTTTAAATTACTTCACTCGGCTCAGATATGCACTCTCGCAGGCACCTTCTAGTTAAATATGTGTTTGCTGCATCGTGGTCCGGAGTGGGATAAGTCAGTGCTAAATGTTTTTGTACACTCTAGTCTGTGGTTTAAAATGCTTTTTCCATGGTCGTCAACGGTTGGTTTTGTAGCATACACTGTCATTCATCTGGCAATGCTTGAGTGCACCCGAACAGTTAACAACCAATTATACCATTACGGTGATAGGCAGTGTAAGTGTGACTGTGGGGTGAGTTAGTGTAGTGAATATTTTGTGTATGTGACAGTTTGTTCAATTGTTTTGCTGTATCTGGATGCAGGCACGTTTCTTGTTGTCGAAAGTGAATCCGTCACAGACACACAATAACATGTACGCTACGGCATGGGGACAGCAGGTCAGTTCCAGTTGTCTAGACGAGAATACAAGTTTTTCTTCTGTCCTTTCATTCAAATTTCTTCGATTCTTTGCATAATATATGTTGAACCTTTTTCTTTCATTTTCTGCTTAACAGAAGCCAGGCTTTTCACTGTTCCACAGTTACTGCAGTTGAGGCAGGTTTACAAAAATAAATTTTTTGACAAATTGTTAGAGTGGCAGTTCCTTTTACGCTGGTGCTGTTGGTGCTTATCTGTGTCAAAAATAGCTGGTGCGAAGCAACATGCAATAACTGTTTAACGGACTTTGGCATTGCTGTCAAAATGCGCAGAATTATTAAAAACTGTGATCGCAAATGCAAAGTATTACACATGCAGATCTTTACACGTTATTGAGCTTGGAAGCTTGGAAATACTATTATTTGCGTGAAAATGTGCAATTATGGTTTTTGACAAAATATGCAATACATGCTGTGAGCACATGTTTCCATAATTTCTACTGTCTGTCATTGGTGTAAGCTTTTACTTGTTGAAATAGATGCAGTGTAATATACATTCTGGATTATATTGCTGTTAGCGATCGTTAAGTCTTGATCCATTACTACCATCTTCATCAGTGGTTTGTTCTATCACTGCTAGCTAGCTGTCGGTGTTGGATCAGTGTTATATATTCTTTGATAGTGGTCGGTAATGCTCATTCTTTCCATTGCTACAAGTAAACTCTCATTTTGTGTCTGTGTCTTTGTTACACTGTTATTTTTTGCAAAGTTTGGCATAACTAACACACAGAAAAGAATTTCTGCCAAAAATTTAGCACCTGTGCTGATAATGTGATGTGCGTTGCTATGTTTTGCAAAAAAAAATTGTAATAGGAAGTCTTGTGTTGCGGTGGTAGTAATATGCAGTATGGTGTGGTGTGGCTTACTTTTTATATATTTATTAATTCAAAGCAGCATCGTTTTATATGCATTGCACACACTCTGCACAAATATTTTGGTGACGGACATTTAGTTATTATCATGGAAGTCTACCATTAATTCTTTTAACCTGGAAATCAAGATTATAACACTTGAATACAGAAAGATATTGAATTTATTGATGTTATAGGGGGTTCTGAATCTGATAAGTGATAAGCAGATTTCTCAATGCTGGTTGACGATTTCGATTTAGCTGGCAATGTGATTATGAATTTTGTACAGATTTAGTCCATTCTGTATTTATTTGTGTAATGTTTGGTTAGTTACAGACACACATGATTGAGCGACTGGCTAAGGCTGTATTTGTGTTGTACAATAAAACATTTTCACAGATATAGTTGAACATTTTTAGCATCCTGGACACGTGTTGGAGATAGGATTCGCTTGCATATAAAATATGTTTGCAGATGTAGCCACATCCTGTCCTCGTCATCTCTTTAAGGTGCTAAAATATTGTGCAAGATTTGCAAATGAAATGGTTTTTTTACAACATTAGTGTTTAACGTGTAAGCGTTGTTTAAATGACTGACAGATATTTTGCCTTGCCTATGTGATTGATCAATTGTGTGCATGTGTCAGGACGGCGGTGGTATGGTTCTGACTGATGACGTGAGTCTGCAAGTGTTCATGGATCATCTCAAGAAACTCGCAGTCTCCAGCTCGTCTTAACACACAACTTGCCTTCTTGATGCTGTTGCAGTTGCGCCTTTGGGCAGCTGACTTGCTGGCATTGATAAATGTCCTTCTGCATTGCAGTCATTAAATTTCGCTTCAGAGTTATTATTATTACTACTGTCAATAATAATAATAGTTTGTTATTATTATTTTAGTGCATAAAGTCTGTTTTCAACTGGAATGCTAGTAATTTTGGTGATACGTATTAAGATATGGATAAAATGCGCATAATTTTTATTCACGAGGACATAGTGACAAATCTGAATCGGTTTTCTTGGTTAACTCTACTGTATATAATAGTTATTTTTCAGTTTGATGCTTCTTGGAATTTGGTGTTGTGGAGATGTGTATATAATATGTATTTATTTGAAATTTTCTATGCCGTTATGTGCTTTAGGGAGACATGCTATAAGAAATGTTATTAAACAGACATTGTAGGTGCTTCTTTTAGGCAATGATTGTGTTAAGATTTGGAGCAAATCCATAGAAAATAGTGTGTTCGTTGAACTCTGTGTAAGGTTTAATTGTAAAATTGACTAGTCGTGTAATTAGTGCAATCATTTTCTGGCTACATGTATGTTTCAGGTTAACTTGAGAACTTGATTAAAATTTCTGCTGAAATCCAAGTTTGAAACTTTAGTTCTTTAAGACTGTTTGTTGACCTTTATCAGTTAATCAGTCAGTTGCTTATTTGAATGAGATCATTTATGTGCGTCCAACAACAGAAACACAGAAATAGCTGAATTCGAACTGAATAAACCTCATTTAAAGTGCAAAGTTGCAAAGAAACGTTTACATCTTAAATGGCCTTAGGTTGTTATACATAGTCCGAATGGCATATTTCACATACAGGGTGTAGCAAAAAAAAGTAGCCCCCTAAGGTTTTTCGCTGTTTTCTCAGCAACCGTCTGGAATTTTAATTCAGAGTTTTACAGATTTATTAAGTATAATCTTCTACATCTAACTGCCAAGTAAAATGTGATTCTGTTGAAAAATGTTAAAGTTATAGACTTTTTAACATGACCGTTTACCAATTTTTTGGCATTAAAAATGTTTAAGCTAAAAATGCTATTTAATTTTCAAAAACTGGTTACCACGTTACTGCCAATGACGTCACAGTGACATTTTGACAAACAGTAATTTATTTTGTTTATAAATTATTACTAAATTATCATTCTTTTAAGGCAGTCGTCAACTGCCTATCAGGTTTATCTTCTAGCAGGACGGTGCACTGGCGCGCAACACACAGAACATGGCGGGGGCCAAGTGTCCAGATTTCATCACAAAGGACCAGTGGCCTTCAAGTTTGCAGAATATAAACCCAATGGACTATCACGTGTGGTGTGCATGCAATGCTAGAGGCTTACTGCAAGCTTAAAACAAAGTCGAAAACAATTGTTGAAGTCAAGGAAGCACTACCGGTTATCTGCGGCAACCTGCCACAAGGACCAATCGACAAGTTTATGAAAGACTTATCAAATTAAGCGACTGATGCTTGTGTTGGAGCTTGAAGCTAGTGGTGGACTCTTCTATCATTCACAGTAACAATGAAATTCTGACATCTGATCATTAGTTAACTGTGTTGTTTCAACAATGTTATTGCTTTGGTGTTGTAGCTTGAACATTTTTAATGCTGAAAAATCAGTAGGCGGTCATGTTAAAAAGTCTCAAACTTCGTCGTTTTTTAACAGAATCAAATTTTACTTGGCAGTTAGAGGTGAATTGTGAAAGGTTTTACTAAATAAAGTTGTAAAATTCTAAATTAAAATTTAACACGGTTGCTGAGAAAACAGCAAAAAAACTTTAAGTGGCTACTTTTTTGCCACACCTTGTAGGCTGCATACTTTGCGTGGGGGACCCTGGATCCCTCACAAAATGGGATACTTTCACCGAGTTTTTTTCTTACGTACTGTGCGCTTCGTTGTCTTGGATTGCCTTGCGAAATGTCAGGGTGCCACTGCCCTTGCCTGTGTTATACCAGCAGTAGGCTTTATACAGATATAATTAATAGATAACAGAGTGATGATGTTCATGGTAGATGAAAAACATGATGTAACTTTGACACAAGTTATAAATTTTGCCATAACACCACACAGTCTAGAAGAGTGCTGATTATGTGAAGTTTATTATTGGCATAGCATCATCGTCAGTGAAGAAGATACGAATATAGTGCTCAACGCGCACGGAATGTCACATGGTACCATTGTAGGCTAAAAAAAGTTTGGAAAAAAGGATGTGTCTATTGCTTCATAGAATCAGAGAGGCCAGAGCTACAGAGCGTCACCTGCCATAGGGGATCACAGTGTTACTTGTCATTCGACACGGGTGACCGCACCCCGCCTTAATTCCAGCCATATACGCCGGTACTGATTTACGTTATAAGGATGGAAGACTGAGTGGTTGTTGCATACAGAGATGGTTTAGGCTACCCGTCTGCCGACAGTCACCAGTAACGATAGCGGGTGACAGGACCTGGAGTCGAACCTGATTTACCCTTGCGCTACCAAACCATTTGATATTGTAGCATTCCCATAGTCACGATACAAGCGCGTATAAGCCTATTGAATTTTGTATGACGTTATGGTTAAGTTCGTGTCTTCATAGACGGATTGTGGGCTATAGCTGGCATGCGGTTTTAGATGCTGAGGTACGTGGGTTTGAAGCATCGTGATAATTAATCAATCCAGGCGTTATCTTGCATTTCGTTCACAATTTACACCTGAATGACGCAATCGTTAAGTATTATTCTACGACGACAAACAGTTGCTGAGTGGCGCCATGCAAACAGCACGCCAGCCTCCGTTCGTTCACCCGGCGCACCGGTTGCGACTGGCACACAGCAGGAACTCGAGCGTTCCCGGCGACTTGCCGGCGCAGTGGAACGCCATGCAGGCGCCGGCCGTGTCCGTGAACCCAGCGCGTTTCACGGCAGCCAGCACAGCCTCCGGCGACGTCGACTCGTCTTCCGTCATCTGATCCAGCTCGACGACCGGCAACTCTGTGGCGGCAAGTTGTCGTCGGCTGGAACACAGAGCGGCAGCGCACACGAGGTCCACTGCCATCGTCGGTCCGAGCTTTGACGTACAGTGCGCCTTGATGCAGGCCTGTTTGAGCGACGGCGCTATGACTGGTAGTCCAGAGTGGTTCATGATGCTTCAGGGTAACTGGCTATATACGCAAGGCTGGCGCTGTGGGTGGTAGTCCAGGGCTGTTCCAGTCGTCGACAGCGGCAGGTTGACAAGGTCTGAGTCGTTCACATGTTGTCCGGTGCTCCGAGTCCATGTCACGACAGTCGTAGTTTCGACACTTGCTACAGAGACAAGTAATATTGACACATTCTCATAATTGTCACAATACACGCACGCGTTGCATCTATACGGGCGCTATTCAAAGGGCCGCGGTAGACCACGACTCGTCCCAACCAAAGCTAAAGTAATTTGGCAAAGAACGGAATCGCCCTCCTTGTTTGGATTTTTCAGCTGGCTGCATAGAACTGATTGTTTCGTTGCAATCTGCAGCTGCGTGTTTTTGAGGGGTTTGACCCCTAAATCTTTTCTTCCCCGGGGTCTGGAACCACCATTTAACACAACGTGTCATTGAACCGGACCGGACCCCACGTGATCTACCTGCCAAATGGCATCAAAATCCGTCGAACGGTTTAAGCAGGCAGCGTGCACGAATGTGACAGATGACAGATAGACAGACACTCGCGTGCTTATTCCATAGCGCCACTCGTCAGAGAGAAATGTGTAGGAATAGGGAGAATTACGTTTAAAAAATCAAGCCATATACTTGTGCACATATTTTCATCGAAATACTGATCGACTTGAGCAGTTACTTTAGCTATTGGCACTAGCAGATAAAAGAAATAAAATACGGTAGGTCGTTGTAGACCCTCACACGCTTTAAATGTGTCGCTACGCATTAGGCCTACTGTGTAAAAGAAACACTAATGTCAGAAAACAAGCGTGCTTTTTACGACGTGACGTATGATAGGCCTAACTGTTGTGGCAAAAAACACTGCAAAATTTCAGGCTAGACACAAGCAGTATTTTTCAGTAAAACTTCGAAAGCTAAAAACTGCACTGATATTTTTGAAGGTCTAATAACAATTTAAGTGACGCAGGGTTTTTCTTAGGGACGGACGGCAACCAGAGGCACAGGAATTTTTTAGGCCTAATAATAATTAGGTTCATTGACCTTGACGGCTTTTTCAATCCTGGGATTTGGGATTGAGGAATTGACAGTAAAGTTGTCATAGTAGGGGCCCAATAGACCACGGTAGTATACCCTACTGCATTTAAGTGTTAATTTAATTAAATTTTATGTCGTATGACCTATAATAATACGACTTGAAGTCGCCTATACTGCACAGCATAGGCACCCCGCGCCGCTGTTCCTTGTTTGTCTGGCTTTAGTAGCATGTGAAAATAGACCCGTTTAATTAATTGAGACACAACAGGATATGAGCTCCAAGGTTGAAAAATCAACTACAGGGTCGACTATTTAGTCTCAAAGCGCGTTGCCCAATTTCGACAGGCAGTTTGTCACAATCAGCGACTGAGTGAACGTCGTGCCTTCTGCAAAAGACGCATTTTGTGTAACGTCTTTTCTGCGAGCTGCAGCAGATGCGCATACATCACCGTCATCATTATCAGTTTATCATCACGCCGAATAAGCACGTGAACGTGCACAGATAGAGTATAGCCTACAGTGATACAGCTATAGGCCTACACGAGACGCTTTATTTACGGGCACTCCGAGTACTGATTTCGGTTACGATGTATTCATATTGCACATAAGAAATTCATGGACGTTTTGTCAAGGCTCTCATAAAACCACATGTCACAAGGTTTCGTATTTAAAAATCCGGCTCTAGGTTAAAGAATAATAAAAAAATTGTCGTGTTAGCCATAGATATAGGCTTATACCAAAACTTTCGGAATGCCCGTCGTCAAAGTGTACACTTTGAATTTAACATCATCGTTAGCCAACGGTTGTCTGATATTTCAATTTTAAGCCATTAATAAAATGACGTTATATGGCGTTTATTCATTAATTGCAAACATTAGCAGTTCGGTTGTTTTATTAGCTTTGGATTTTAAAACGCTGTCACTACGTCAGTTTTAAAATTTATTGTTTTTGTATGGCAATTTAAAATATGCTAATTTTTGTAAATGTAATAAAATTCGCACTTTGCTATTGGTCGATTTATTTTTTGCACTTATGCGCTAATACATAATATAAAAAATTAGTGCTTATTTAAAACGATCGAAACTATCGGTCCAGAGCCGACATAATAGGGCCCTATGCTGCCGTCCGCCTATGCATACTCGCCCACTGCATTGCGCAGCCCTAACCCGACACAGACTTCTGACCTCAGTCTGGAGCTGAAATTAATTGGCATAGTAAAACCATATAAAACATTTAATATGCGGCGGTATTGCGGTCGACCTAGTGTGCCTTTTTCCGTCTGTCTGACCCATACGAATTCCTAACTCGAAAAACGAAAAACGTTTGAAAATCAAAATTGATGTGAACTTTTGCAGTAAACTTTACTGGAAACGTTCACATCAATTTTTGCCGCATATTAAATGTTTTATATGGTTTTAGTACGCATGAATATAAACGTATTTCACTTACGTCGTGTATGCTGTTTGTGACATTAGTCGCGGTGCTTCGCGTAGCATTGCACGGCATTCTACAAAGTGACGGCAGTTTGCATTATCAACGACGGTGTTCATACTTTCAACACATGATTAAAAAGTTATAACTACGGTTAGTTTTTTTTGCTTTTTAGCAGTATTTTTCAGAATGCCCAGTTCAGAAAAGAAGGCTCAAATATTTGGGAAAAAAATCAATAGCACTGACGCAGATGGCCGCGCACAACGCTCTTCTGTTTTACAGGGTGGGCTAAAAAAACGTACAACGAACTTTGTTGAAAAAGTCTCAGCAAAACGTTGGCCAACAAGAAGCCCAGCTGTCTCCAGGACAGCCGACCGTACTGGTTGTCAATGACCTTTAAGGTTATCCAAAGTCAATTATTTTCATGTCATTTGAAAGCCAATATGCCATTTCCTATTAGTGATTAATAGTAACCGTGGCCGTATCTCTCACCGTTTCCGACATATGGCCACTTATAGGCTGAAAATTGCGGACAAATCGCTGCAGATTGAGGCATGGTTATTATTGACAGTCAGCCTATGAGAAGTCGCCAGCGCCCTATCCGACGGTGTCATCGCCAACCCCCCCCCTACGACTTACCGTTTAGCCACAATATCACACGATTGGCATACCATAGTGCGTTATGACCTTTTAAGGTCACCCAAAGTCAATGATTTTCATGTCATTTGAAAGCCAATATGCCATTTCCTATTAGTGATCAATAGCAACCTCGGCCTTATCTTGCACAGTTTAGCCACAATACATTCGTTACAGATAGACAGACAAACAAACGACACCCATACCATAAGCTGGACCGTTCCGCAAGTGAGGTCGGCAAAACTGTTACATTTGAGCTGCAACATTTTTGAATATTTCAGCCAAAAATTACACATGTCCTGGTCGTTGTTTTTACTACATTGTTTTGGTATTTGTTTGTTCTAACTTTAGAACGTATGGATTTATCTGACTGTACTTGTGTATTAAGGGCAGTGTTCAGTACTTTTAGTCTCACTGTCCGGTCCTACTGCACTGTCATTTGCATGTTTTAAATTGTTTTATTGGACAAATAAAGATTGATTGATAACTCGAACACCAATAGATTCCCCTTTGCACGGCGGCGCGCACGAGTCTTGCCCGATCAAACACATAGCTTTAAAGTGATGCGATATACTCAGTTGGAGTCTGATACAGCGAGTTGCTGCTTGCTGCTATTAACTCTTTACACTTCAACGTTAGACCTTAACTCTATACCTACACATACATAACGATAATAGCAAATGATGAACATTTTGCTAAAATTGAAAAAACATTTCAGAGCAACACTGAGTGAATGGTTTATGTGACACTAAACTGTATTAATCTAACGCAGTTTAGTGTCATACAGATCATTCATCTCAATGTTGGTCTGAAGTGTTTTTTTCATTTACCCGAATTTTTGTTATTATCGTTAGTTTTTGCTTACATTTATATTTCACAAGGTAGTATAGAAACGCATTTGCCGTGTGGTGGAATGTACAAGATGGGCCATATACTCAACTGCAGTCTGATACAGCGATCGAGTTGCTGCTTTCTGCTATTGACCCCTTACGCATCGGCGTTAGACTGACTCTATACCTGCAGTTCAGCCTGTGATGCTAGCAACAACATTATTGTTCTCAGCATTGTCATTAAGACTCTTTGCTTTTCTGTTAACACAGTAACACATGAACTGGTGCCCTTAGCTCAGTGAAATTGAGCAGGAACATGTAGCTCAACAACCGCAAGAGCTATTTTCAGTTTGAAGGTCATAGCTTTAAAGTCAAGGTCACAAGGCCACATTTTTCGATACATCACTGTTACTTGATAGGTTTATTTCAGTGGGTCCATGCTGCTAACAGCACTGTTAGGCAGGGCCAGCTAGGTCAATGGCTGCTGGTTGCCACTGATTAACGTCATTGCTATAAATATTGCAGCATGCCACAACGGCTGTTGTGGATAGATTTAGTCTTGCACAAGGCTTGACATGGTTGTGGTAAGAACTTGGCAAAGTCTGTTATCAGAAGTGACGTTTTTTTAGAGTGCCTGCAAACTTTTAAAAAAGCTGGTGGTGTTATAGCTCTTAATGGAAGCCCATTTCAGAGCCACGGAGCATCACCTGCCGTATGGGATCACACAGTGTTACCTGCCACCTGACACAGGTGAACGTGCCCCGCCTTAACCCCAGCCAAATAGGCTGGTACTCGATTTACCTACCCCGGAGGGATGGAAGGCTGAGTTGACCTAGGCGGCTGGTTACATACCAAGATGGTTTACCTGCCCGCAGGCAGTCATCCATCGCAGTACTAACCCGGCTCGGTGTAGAGTAACTTCGTTGATCGAATCAAACACGTTGCTACTAAGTGAGTGAGTAGTTTCTTAACGGCACATCAGCACAAAATAGGCCATTCAGTGCCATACGTGGTTAAAATTAGTTAAAAGCAGTTAATATATGTATTAAAAGCAAAGTTAAAATACTTGTTA